>OJBX01000013.1_pt1 | contig 195879 bp, 167 predicted proteins | sample 1590751 | NCBI WGS metagenome assembly OJBX01 (sample SAMN05416780, study PRJEB24817) | seawater metagenome | isolation source: Sea water | place: Canada:Atlantic | collected 2013-07
GCGGAACTAAAGAAAGTAGCTTAACCGGGGTGTCACAAATTGGTTGACCACTCCAGAATGCACCATCACAGTTTCTTGTGGCTTGCGTCGCCAGACTGCCGATAACAAAGCATCCAGCACTAACTCCGTCGTCATACGAGACTTCATCGACCAGCCAACCACTTGACGGGAAAACAGGTCGATCACCACCGCTAAGTAAAGCCAGCCTTCGTACGTTCGGATGTACGTAATATCTGTCACCCAAGCAACATTGGGCGCTGTTACTTCAAACTGACGGTCTAAATGGTTGGGTGATACAACAGCCGGTTTTCCGCCGCCATAGCAGCCAGGGCGTCGTCGATAGCCCGTCTGAGAGCGTAAACCTTCCCTACGCATCAGGCGGGCCACTCGGTGCTTACCGCAGGCTTCGCCAGCCTCACGCAAATCCTGATAGACCTTGCGATAGCCATATACACCGCCACTTTCAAGCCACGCATGCTTGATCAATCCCAATAGACGCTGATCATCCCGGTCTCGATTAGACAGTGCTTTTTTACACCATGCATAGTAGCCACTAGGATGCACGGCCATCATGCGGCACAAGCGCCGTACCGGATATTGACTCGCATGCTTTTGAATAAACGCGTACCTCAGTCGGACTCTCTGGCGAAGTACGCGGTGGCCTTTTTTAATATATCTCGCTCTTCTGACACGCGTTTTAATTCAGCCTTTAAACGACGGTTTTCAGCTTGGAGATCATCGTCTTCTTGCCGTTGTTCTACCGGCTTATCGTAGCGCTTGATCCAGTGGTACAAGCTGTGGCCTGACACGCCCAAACGCTCAGCGACCTCGGCAACTCGATGGCCACGCTCTACCACCTGTTTAACGGCTTCGATTTTGAATTCTTCAGTGTAACGGGGACGGCTCATGGATCCTCCTAGGTACCTTTAGTATAAGGCCTAGAGGTGTCTACGAAACCCGGGGCGATTCAAACATCAGCCTCAACGACCACCCAGACATCCGCCGGATCTTCGCGGGCTACCACATCGAAACCACCGACATACTCTACACCGTCGGCGGCGGCAAAGGTTCAGACGCCAAAGAGGTGCTGATCTTCAGCTGGGATGTAGAGTCCGAACCAGCGGGTTTGCTTTGAATGTACCTCTAATAAGGCATGGCTATTTTTATGTATCACCAAGAAGACTTTGAAGACGCAAGGGAGCTAATAGATTACCTTTCGCCTTTGAATAAGGATCGCTGGCCACGTGGAGAATATGTATTCCGAGGGCAGCCATGCGCAGACTATTCCTTGGCACCTGCTGCATACCGCACTAAGAGCTTTTTCAGCACGACTAGGATGCTAGGGCGCTATGGAGATATTAAAGGTGATGGGCAGGTCTTCTTTGAGGTACAAGTACTTATCGCGTTCCTTGAAGCTTGCGATGGAGCGGGCATTCAAGTCACTGGTGACTCTATTGAGTTGCGCAGACTCCTTGCAAACCCTGATCACTATATCAGGAGGCCATCCGAGTGGCCCCCAGAGCCAGTTTTCCCAGTTTTGGCAACAGCGCAACATCACGGGGTGCCCACCTGCCTGCTTGACTGGACTCGCCGCTCCTACGTAGCTGCCTACTTTGCTGCTTCTGGAGCCTTGAGAAGTGAAACTGAAAGTAGCCATTTGGCTATTTGGGCTCTCAGAGTTTTCGGACACGAGGACTGGGAGAATATAGCTCTAATAGAAATGCCTGGGGGGACAAACGCAAACCTTGCTGCACAGGCAGGCGTTTTCACGGTTTCAGGTATCAATGTTGGGCGTGGGGAGCGCTTCGAATCTCTTGCATTAGAGCATGAGCAGGATGTCTACAAACACCAAAATAGGGACTTTCCAGGCCTAATAAAGGTCACACTACCTATAGAGGAGGCAGGCGAGTTATTGCGACTGTGCGATGATCTTGGCGTGAAGGGTTCGGTGTTATTTCCAGGCTATGAGGGGGCTGCTCGTGAAGTTAATGACTTCGCTTACGCCAATCTCCCAAGGAACCCTGAATAGTGTCCCATAATCTGTGCCAAATGCAATGCAAGCTTACAACTACGCTACTAGACTTTCGCGAAGCAATTTTACACAGTGCTTCCTATGTGCTTCCAAACCCAAGAAAGGCTACGTAGTAAAGTAGTAAAATTAGATTAACTAATTGATATTAATGGTGGGCCCAGTAGGACTTGAACCTACGACCAAGGGATTATGAGTCCCCTGCTCTAACCAACTGAGCTATAGGCCCGAAAAGCGTGCATATAATAGCGAATGTGACGGGGAGAGGCTACCCCCATCGCGCTATCTTAATGGCATTGCGGGAGTTTTTTGCGGCACTTATTGCCAGCCACAGGGTCTGGGTGGGTAGTTATTGCTCTTGTGAACCGTTCTTTATGCGGAGACGCGCTGTGAAAGCATTGATTGCTCTATTCCCTTTATTGTTGGCGCTGCCCGTGCACGCGGATTGGCAGCTCGATCCTGGTCAGTCACAGGTGCAGGCATCGATTACCCAGTTGAACGGCGAAGCGCCGCAGACGCACCATCATCAAGTACGTGACCTGCAAGGCGACATCTCCAGCGATGGCACGCTGCGCCTGCCGTTGAAGTTGAGCCAAACCGATGTGCTGGAACGCTTTGGCGAGCTGCCGCCGTGGGTAGGCTTGCTGGCGAACACCACCCTGGTAACGCTAGAGGCGCAAATGCCGCCAGAGCGCTTGGATGGCTTGGATATTGGCGAGTCGCTGGTCGAGACGCTGACCTTTCGCGTTCAGTCCGACATGATAAACCAGCAGGAGTCCGTGCCGCTGCGCTTTACCCGCGAAGGCTTGAATGAAATACGCGTGACCCACGCCGAGCCGATGGCGATGGATGGCCGAGCGCTGATGGCCAACAGCACGGTGCGCACCGTACTGTCGATGCTGGGTTACCAAGAAATTGACGAGCATGTGCCCGTCACCCTCAATGCTCTCTTGGTCAATAGATAATCGTTAATCGATAGCCGTTAAAGGTTGCTAATTGCTTCTACATCCCCCGCCTGGGCTTCGCCGGTTTGTACGCGCCACTGGGCGGCATAGTGGCCGTTAGCCGCCAGCAGGCTCGAGTGGCTGCCCCGCTCGGCCACTTGGCCTTTCTCGATAACGACGATCTCATCGGCATGCACGATGGTCGAAAGCCGGTGAGCAATCATAATCACCGTGCGGCCATGGGCGATGCGCTTGAGTGAGCGCTGAATGGCGGCTTCGGTTTCGTTGTCCACTGCGCTGGTGGCTTCGTCCAACACCAGAATCGGCGGGTCTTTAAGCAGCGCCCGCGCTAGAGAGAGCCGCTGGCGTTGTCCGCCGGAAAGGCGCACGCCCCGCTCCCCTACCGGCGTATCCAGCCCTTGGGGCAAGGTTTTGATAAAGCTCCACGCCTCGGCGGTTTTGGCGGCGTCCATAATCGCGGCTTCGTCGGCATCGGGCTTACCGTAGGCGATATTGTCGCGAATGCTGCCTTCAAACAGGTACACATCCTGGCTGACCAAACCAATAGATTGGCGTAGCGAGTTCATACTGACGCCGGTGATCGGCTGGCCGTCGATGAGTACACGCCCGCTTTCCGGGTCGTAAAAGCGCAGCAGCAGTTTGATCAGCGTCGATTTACCCGAGCCGGTCGCGCCCACTAATGCCAGGGTATTACCTGCAGGTACGTGGAGGTGAATACCATCGACCCCAACTAAGCTGGTGGCGTAGTGAAAGCTCACATTGTCGATGGTCACTTCGCCGCGCACGGGCTGGGTAAGTGGTGTGGTGCTGTCGTCTTTAACGGTAATCGGCACTTCGAGCAGGTCTAGGATGCGCCGCGTGCTAGCCATGGCGCGCTCGAACAGATCAATCACCTGAGCCAAGCCGGTGAGCGGCCAGAGCAGCCGCTGGGTCAGAAACACCAGTACGCCGTAAGCACCCACATTGAGCGAGCCATTGAGCGCCATCATGCCGCCTACGGTGAAGGTGGCGAGAAAGCCCGCCAAAATCGCCATGCGGATGACCGGAATAAAGGCAGAGCTCACCTTGATCGCGCGGCGGTTGGCCTCCACGTAGGCTTCGCTGGCATCGCGCAGTCGCTCGGCTTCGCGATCTTCGCTGGTAAAGCTTTTAATCGTGGCAATGCCGCTGAGGTTATTGGATAACCGGCTGGCCAGATCCCCCACTTTCTCGCGCACGTCGCTATACAGCGGCCCGGCCTTGCGCTGGAAGAAGAACGCGCCCCAGATAATCAGCGGAATAGGCGTAAACGCCAACAGCGCAATCAGCGGTGAAAGCACAAAGAACACCGCCCCCACCGCTATCACCGTAACGACCACTTGAATCAGGGCATTGGCGCCCCCGTCCAGAAAGCGCTCGAGCTGATTGACGTCATCGTTCATGGTGGCCACGAGCTGGCCGGAGCTTTTCGATTCAAAGAACGCCATATCAAGGCGCTGGGCATGCTCGTAGGTATCCTGGCGCATATCTGCCTGTAGCCGCTGGGCCAGGTTGCGCCACAGGATTTGGAACAGATACTCGAACAGCGACTCTCCCGCCCAAATAACGAACGTCAGCACCGCCAGCATGGTGATCTGCTGCTGGGGCGTTTCAAACCCTAAACTCGCCACAAAACTCTGTTCTTGATTCACCACCACATCGATGGCGACACCAATCAAAATCTCGGGGGCAATATCAAACAGCTTGTTGATAACGGAACAGGCGGTGGCGGCCATGATGCGTCGCCGATAGCCTTTGGCGTAGCGCAGCAGGCGCACCAAGGCTTGAAAACTGTGTGCAGGAGAGGACACAAGTATTCCTTACTGAGTGGTTATCGAGGCATTAGAGTAATGAAATAGCCCCGCTATCTCTAGCGGGGCATCCGTTTTTAGCAGGCACCTCGCCCGGCTGATGGCTAATAAGCAGGCTCTGAACAGCGCCTCACGTTGGCCAGCAAGGGGCTGCCGGTATCAGGGTCGATGAGTAGGGTGCAATCGACTTGATAGAGCGTGCGCACTAGATCAGGCGTCACCACTTGCGCGGGCGGCCCTTGCGCCACAATCTGCCCTTCGCGCATGGCGATGAGATGGTCGGCATAGCGGCAGGCGCTGGCGAGATCGTGCAACACCATCACGACGGTGCGGCCATGGTGAGCAAGGTGTTTGACCAGCTCGAACACTTCAATCTGGTGGCCGAGATCCAGTGCAGAGGTGGGTTCGTCCAATAGCAGCAGCGGGGTTTGCTGGGCGATGGTCATGGCGATCCAGGCGCGCTGGCGCTGGCCGCCGGAAAGCGCAACAATTGGCCGGTCTGCGAGCGACTCAAGCCCTGCGGCTGCCAGTGCATGCTGAACCACCCGCTGATCCTCCGCCGACCACTGGCGCAACCAACCCTGGTGGGGCTGGCGGCCAAAGCGGATGAGTTCGGTCACGGTCAAGCCTTCCGGCGCCACCGCCTCTTGGGGCAGCAGCGCCAGCTGAGTCGCTAACTGGCGAGTGGGCAGGCGCTGAATATCGGCACCGTCCAACAGCACCGTTCCGCTATCAGGTTTATGCAGGCGTGCAAGCCCGGCCAGTAGCGTCGATTTTCCGCAGCCGTTGGGGCCCACAATCGCGATCACTTGGCCGCTGGGCAGAGCAAGATCCAAGCCGTTGATCACCTGCCGGGCGCCATAGCTCATGCCGAGTGATTGGGTCGACAGTGACGGTAATGCGGAGTTGGAAGGTTGGCTCATGTAAAGCTCCGTTGCGGACGCATTAATATCCAAAGTAACCACGGCCCGCCGACCACGGCTGTAACAATACCGACCGGAATCTCAATCGGCGCCAGCAGCGTGCGCCCGGCCAAGTCAGCCAGCACCATCACCAACGCCCCCGCCAGCGTTGCCGCTGTAATAGGCACACCGCGTGAACTCGACAGCGAGCGGGCAATCTCGGGGCCAATCAGCCCCACCATACCGACAGGCCCTGCCACGGCAACGGCCAGGCCGGTCAGCGCCACCGAGAGCAGCAACACTTCTAGTCGGCGGCGTTTGACGTTGACCCCTAACCCGCTGGCGGTGGCCTCTTTTAAACGCAGCAGCGTCAGCGAACGGGCTAACATCAGCGCCGTGATCAAACCTAGCACTAACCCAAGCATCAGCAGCTGTAGCGCGCCGCTGGGGCGGGCATTGAGCGAACCCACAGTCCAGGGGTAAGCGGCATTGGCGGTGTCGATCGCCACGCGAGCGAGGAGCAGTTGAGTAACGGCGCCAAACACCGCCCCCACGCCAATGCCCGCGACGATAAAGCGATAGCCCTGGGTGCCGCTGCCCGCCGCCAAACCAAACGTGAGCACCGCGGCAGTGGTCGCCCCCGCCAATGCCATGGCGGGGGGCGCAATGGAAACGCCGATGCCGACGATGGAGGCCACTGCAAACGCCGTCGCGCCATTATCAATACCGATAATACCGGGGATTGCCAGGCGATTGCGGGCGAGCGTTTGCATCAGAATGCCAGCCAGGGCAAAGGCCGCACCGGTGCAGGCGGCGGCGGCCAACCGCGGCAGGCGTAGCTCTTGAACCACGAAGTTGGCCATCATATCCGCCTTGCCAAACAGCGCGTGCAACACCGCCATCGGGGCGACGTTGACACTACCCAGGCTCAGGTAAAGCACGCTGGCAAACAGAAACGCGCCTAACAAGCTCGCATTGACCGTTACCGCACGCCGCTCAAGCAGCAAACTCTGGTCGCCATGGCGGCTACGCCAGGCTAAGCGCCAATAGCCTTGGGGTGGGGTAATGGAGATACGATTCGGTCTTACGGAAGCGGCATCAATAGAGGAGGAGCGGACGGAGGTAGGTTTCATTGTTCCACTCATAGCATCGGTAAACGGCGTGCACGCACTACCGCTATAAGCACAGGCGCACCGCATAGCGCGGTGAGCACGCCCAGCGGCAGTTCTGAAGGAGCCACGACGACACGAGACACAATATCTGCCGACAACACCATCAAAGGGCCAATGGGAAGGCAGAACCATAGCGTGCGACGAATATCAGGCCCGGCGAATGCGCGCGCCACAAACGGCACGACGAGTCCAACGAAGGCGATGGGCCCGGCAATCGCAGTAGCCGCGCCAACCAAAAGCGCCACACAGGCAACCACCAACCACCGAATAAGGTTGGGGTGGTGGCCCAACCCCGAAGCAACCCGCTCCCCCAGTGCTAACGCGGCTAACGGCCGGGCGATCAGTAGTACGATAACGGAAGCGACCAGCATACTGGGCAGCACCGAGAGCAGATCGTCCAAGCGGCGGCCCGCCAAACTGCCAATGACCCAGAAGCGAATTTCATCGGCGGCGCGCTGGTCATAAAGCAGTATCAACGAGGTGAGTGACGCCAGTAGCCCCGAAAACGCAGCGCCCGCAAGCACGAGCCGTATTGGGTCGTTACCCACCCCGCGAAAGCGCGCCACGCTCAATACGCACACGCAACCCATCAAGGCACCCAACTGGGCAACGGAAATACGCAGCGTGGCCGCACTGGCCCCCAGCACCAAGGCCAGTGCCACGGCAAAGGCCGCGCCCGCGCTCACCCCTAATAGGCCTGGTTCAGCCAGCGGATTACGCGCCACCGCTTGTAACAGCGCGCCCGCCACGCCTAGCGCCATGCCCACCACAATGCCGATTAAGGTTCGCGGTGCGCGCAATTCCCAGACAATAAAGCGCGCCTCGCTGTCTTGGGCACCACTTAACAGCGCCATGGCTCTGCCGGGGCCCATGCTTCCCGCGCCGATCAACAGGCTAACGAGGCTCACCGCCACAAGGGCGGTGAGCAGGAGCAGCATTGACGTGCGCGGGTTAGCTCTTTTAATAGCTGAGTTTGCAAATGGTGAAATCCTCACGGCAACAGCGCAGCCTCAATCTCATCAAGAATAGCTTGGGCGGCCAGCGGGCCGTTGGCGCTTGTCCAGAGTTGGCCATCCACCGGAACAACGCGTTCCTGCTGCACCACATTTAGGCGCGTAAAGGCGCTGCTCTGCTTGGCCGATTCCAACGCTGCTTTACCGTCATCGTTGAGCGTTGCTAGAAACAGCCAGTCACCATCCACTTGTGACAGGTTTTCCAGGCTGAGCACATCGCTGTGCACACCGCGCTCGCCTACTAACCCACCGTCCTGAACCTCCAGCCCGGCTTGGGCTAACAACCCAGCGGCGAAAAGGTTTTGCGACATCACCATGGGGCCGCCGGGCATCCAGCGAATGAGAAACGCACTACCCGCTACATCGGCGGCGTCCACGGCTTGGCTAACCTCAGCGGCACGCTGCTCCACGGCCGCAATGGCCTCATCAATCGCGGCCAGGCGATTAAGCGCTTCGCCATAAAGGCGCGCTTCGGCTTTCCAGTTATCCGGCGCCAGCGGCTGAGCGGGTGGCACCACCGTGGGCGCAATACGGGAAAGCAACTGATACTGCTCTTCGGCCAGTTGCGCTGGGGCCAGAATCAGGTCCGGCTGCTGCGCCAGCACGGCTTCAATGTTGATCTCACGTACCACGCCCATGATCGCGGGGCGGTCATCTCCCAGATGCGCCTCTATATAACGAGCGACATTTTCGCCACCGCGGGAGGTAACCGCGCCTAGCGGTTTCACACCCGCTGCCACGGCAGCGTCCAGTGCGCCTTCGTAAAGCGTCACCACCCGCTCGGGGGTTCCTTCAACCTCTACGTCGCCAAACGCCGTTTCCAGCGTTCGCGCGTGCGCGGCAGACACGCCCAATGCACTGATGAATAAAACATTCAATAACGCGGCAGCCATGCTCAGGCGCCCGCGCTTTTGACGGGCGAAAGCTAACGATGTGATGTGAGCCAGCATTGATTTCTCTCGAACAAAGAAGACAGCTAAAGATAGTAACGATTCTCAAAAGCACTTGCACTACTATTTGAGCGAATAGGCCGTTCCATTTAACGCAACATCTTGAGGGGCTGAAGGTTTCATTTTACGCAACAGCGCGTTCCTTCAATCTGCATCGCAAATAGGAACTTTTCTTCTTAGAATCTAAAACCTATTTGATAATAAATATCATTAGCAAGCAAATCGTATTACCAAGGGGTACACATGCATTACTTCACTCGCCGTACATTAACCAGTGCCATCGCGCTCGCCACATTATCTATGGGTGCCCACGCCCAAGAAGCCGCTCAGCTCAACACAATGGTGGTATCTGCCAGTGGCTTTGAGCAAGCGTTGGTAGACGCCCCGGCCAGCATTTCGGTGATAACACGCGAGGAGCTCGAACGTACCCGAGTGACCAGCATTGCCGATGCCCTGCGTGATGTGGAAGGCGTCGATGTGGGCGACCAGGTGGGTAAAACGGGCGGCAGTAACATCAGCATCCGTGGCATGCCCAGCGACTACACCCTGATACTGATCGACGGGCGTCGTCAGAATGCCGCGGGCAGCGTGACGCCTAACGGCTTTGGCGAAACCTCCACCAGCTTCTTCCCGCCTGTCTCGAGTATTGAACGCATTGAGGTAATACGTGGGCCGATGTCGACCCTTTATGGCTCCGATGCCATGGGCGGTGTGATCAATATCATCACACGCCGCGTGGGCCGTGAGTGGTCCGGCTCGGTAGGCATTGAGAACACCTTTAACCAGGATCGTGACTTCGGCGACCGCCGTGAGATCAATCTCTACACCAGCGGGCCGCTGATTGAAGATACCGTGGGCGTCCAGCTACGCGGGCGCTTCTATGAGCGCGACGCCTCCGAACTTGTCTACAGCGACGAGAACGGTGACCCGATCGAAGTCAGCCAGCGCGGCCCCAGCCCAGTAGAGGGAGACATTTATAATCTGGGCGGCAAACTAACCTGGACCCCGAACGGCAACAATGACCTTTGGGTGGATGGTGAAATCAACCGGCAGCGTTATAGCAACGATGAGTGCCAGCTGGGCACGCTGGATGGCCGCACGCGCAGTTGCGACCCCGAACCCGGCGAAGCCTTTGGCTACTCTGATGAACTGCGTTTCGAGCGTGAGCAAGTCGCGATTGGCCACACGGGGCGATTTGCGTCAGGCACCTTGGAATCCAGCCTAATGCGCAATACCACTGAAACCAAAGGGCGCACCATTCCAGGCGCAATAGGTGAGGCTTACGACGGTTTTCCTGGCATTGTCGGTGGCGACCCGCGTGAACTTGAAACGACGAACACGGTGCTCGATAGCAAGTTCATCATGCCGTTAGGCAATCACATGACCACCGTGGGGATGCAGTGGTGGGATGCAGAACTCGATGACGGTCTGGCAGGAGAAACCTTCGAGCAAACCACGTGGTCGCTATTTGCTGAAGATGAGTGGCTTTTGCTAGAGGATTTAGCGCTTACGTTGGGCGGCCGTTACGACCACCACGATGCCTTCGGCAGCCAGTTTAGCCCGCGTGGTTACTTGGTCTGGAAAACGACGCCGGAGTGGACGCTAAAAGGGGGCGTTAGCCGCGGCTACAAAACGCCCACGCTCAACGCCCTGCACGACGGCATTAACGGCGTAACGGGCCAAGGCACCGTATTAACCATTGGCAACCCTGATCTTGAACCGGAAACCAGCACCAGCAGCGAGATCGGCGCGCACTACGATAATCAACAGGGCTTCACCGCCAGCGCGACGCTGTTCTACAACCAGTTTGATGACAAGATTGCCAGCGGCAACGATATCTTGATCGAAAACGACCCGCTGATTCCTGACGGCTTGTATGGCCAAGACGTCAATATCGATGAAGCGATCACCCAGGGCATTGAGCTCGCCACCGGTTATCAGTTCAACCCGGATTGGCGCTTGAGTGCCAACTACACCTATACCGACAGCGAGCAGCAAAGCGGTGAAAATAAAGGCGATCCGCTCACCGACACACCCGAACACGCGGTCAATGCCACCCTGCGCTGGCAAACCACCGCGAAGCTGGATACATGGCTTTCAGCGGAGTACCGCAGCGAGCGCTACCGTAATCGTGAAAGCGTTCGGGGTGCACCTTCTTTCGACGATTTAGGTGATTTTAAAGCCTACTCGCTGTTCCATCTGGGGGGTAACTACGCGGTCACCGATCAACTTAATCTGAGCGCGACGATCTACAACCTGTTTGATAAAGACTTTGTCGATTACCGCGCCTACGGCGATGGCACCAGCTTTGGCAATGTGTACGCCAATAGCGAGGAAGGCCGCCGCCTGTGGTTGTCAGCCCGCTACGAGTTCTAATCCGTTTCAGCTCGCCACTGTTTCAATGCTGACGCCTGCCCCGGCCATGTGCCGGGGCTTTTTTATTGTATAGCCGGTGCATTCGCTGGCTATAAAAAAGCGGCTATCGCTGGATAGCCGCTGTAGTAGTGCATTAACTGTTTGAACGTTACCTCTAGAACGCGACGTTAAGACCCAGCCAAACCCGACGGCCATCTTCTACATAGCCGTACTCGTCGTAATCGATCGCTTCGTCGAACAGGTTATAAATACCCGCATTGAGCTGCGTCGTTTCATTAAGCTGGTAGCCAACGCCTGCATCCACAAAGGTGTAGGAAGGCGCCACAATAGCGCTTTGTGAGGGGCCGGTAGTCGGTTGACTCTCTTCGCCGCGGTAGGTCACTTTTGTCCACTGACGCAGCTTGGACGACACCTGCCAATCCAGCGTCGCCGATACTTGATGACGTGGAAGCTGTGTGAGTGGCTCGCCTGCGTACTCGCCGCTTTTCTGCTCACTGTCGGTGAAGGTGTAGCTGGCCGTGAGCTCAACCGCCTCGCTTAGCGGCGCCGCTACGCTTGCTTCTACGCCCTGAGTAACCGCTTCATCGATGTTGATACGATAAGTCGGATCACTGCCGAACTGGTTGGGCTCATCGGCACATACCCCTTCCGGGCAGGCAATGCGGGTGATTTTATCTTTGAAATCATTATGGAAGAGTGTCAGACCGCCACTTACTCCGGCGTCGTTGGCATATAACAGCGCCAACTCTTTGTTGAGCGAGGTCTCTGGCTCTAGATCTGGATTTCCGTAAACATCGCCGCCTCGGCTGGTTTGACCCCAGTCAGCGGTGACTTCACGCAGGTTGGGCGAACGGAAACCGGTGGATACACCGCCTTTTAACGTCCAGTCTGGCGTCAGGTTCCATACGCTGTAGAGGCGCGGACTGATATGGCTGCCGTAGTTTTCGGCATCGTCTAGCCGCATACCGCCGGTTAACGCCCAGGTGTCGGTCAATAGCCACTCGTCTTCTACAAACAGGGCCCACTGCTGCTGCTCTACGTGGTTACGGTCAGATATCTGATTGGTGGTGTCATCGTCCAGCGACTCTTTTTCGTAGCTCCCGCCAAGGGTCAGCATATGTGCACCGAGCGGCATCACCAGGCTGGTTTTAGCAGTGGTATTGGTGATTTCAATTTCCCGCGATGGGTTTTCGCTGGTTTCCCGCTGGACAAAGCTCTCACTGGTGCCAATATCGAAGCGCCCGCTATGGGTGAACGCGACATGGCGATGGGTGTAGTCGTTAAAACTATCCGAACAGCCACCGCGGCAGCCTTCTGACGGTGCAGATCTGCCCATCAGCGATTGGCGCTCCTGCTCGGTAATCCCAGCTTCCGCTGTAAAATCGTGGTTATCCGAGGCGGAAAGACTGAACCGCGCGGTGAGGCTTTGCAGGCTTTTATCTTCGTAGCCGTTAAGAATGTTGTCCTCATCGCGCTGAGAGGTGCGCCCGTAGAGTTGCAGCCCCAACCTATCCCCTACCAGCGGCCCGCTTAGATAAAAATCAGCCTGGCGGCTATCACCTGAATCGCTGTCTTCTTGTAAGACTGTGTCGAGTTGCACATTACCGTGCCACGCCTGAGCAACTTTGCGGGTAATGACGTTAATGACGCCGCCAATGGCGTCGGAGCCATAGAGCGTCGACATGGGGCCGCGCACCACTTCAATACGCTCGATGGCCTGTAGGGGCGGCAGCCAATCCTGCTCAAACCCGGCGTTACCATTGGGCCTTGATTCACGCGAATTTTGCGGGCGCCCATCCACGAGTATCAGCGTGTACTGAGACGGCATGCCACGAATCGAAATGTCATGGCCGTTATCCCCCGCGCCGCCACCGGTCACGATCACACCGGGCACATCACGCAGGGCATCGGTGACATTTTGATAATAGCCCCGCTCTAGCTGTTCTCTCGACACGACGCTAATGGAGGCGGGGGCATTAGTAATCTGCTGTTCAAAGCCGGAGGCCGTCACGACCATATCATCTAGCCGTGGCGCTTCTTGTGCCCACACGGCGCCACTGGCAAGGCTAGAAACGGCGCTGGCCAGCAGCGTGCGACGCAAACAGGGAGACATAGCAACATCCTTCATAGTGTGTGAGCGATCGCTCTATAAATGCGAATTGTTAGCATTTATATATTTACACACTCTTTGCACTATCGGGTGAGACGGTGTGTTCAAAGATACGGAACACAAATGCCTATTATTTTCATTCGCACCAGACAGTGGCACAATTACGTCTCATCCTCTGCCTGTGGGCCTGACCATGTATGACTTCGACGAACTCACCGCTTTTGCCGATGTGATGACCACGGGCAGCTTGACCCGCAGTGCGCAAAAACTTGGCTTGGCCAAGTCGACCCTGAGCCGACGCATCAGCCAATTGGAAACCCGGCTCAATCAACCCCTACTCCGGCGACAAGCTAATCGCTTAATACCGACCGAGGCGGGACTGCTGTTTCACAACTACTGTACCGAGCTTTTAGCGATGGCGGCCCATAGCCAGGAGGCGCTGGCGGAACTGCGCGAGGAGATCAGCGGTGAAATCACCCTCGAGGTGCATGGCGCTTTAGCGCGCAGCTGGCTAGCGAGCGCTATCGATGCGTTTTTAAATCGACACCCAAAGGTGGAGTTAACGCTGCAAACCCGTGAGACGCCGCCGACCAAAATGCACAGCAACAGTGTGCATGTGTGGCTGGGCCCCACGCATGAGTGTGGGCTCAATCAGGAGCGCCTGGGCTATTTAACCCGCGGATTATATGCAAGCCCCCGCTATTTAGAGGCCGCGGGGATGCCCAAGCACCCCGATGAGCTGAATCAGCATGCGTGGATCGACCTGCTGGGCTCGGCCTCCAATGGGCTACTGCTGTCACACCCCGAACATGGCGAGTACACTTTTAGCCCGCCACGCTCGCGGTTGCGTGTGGATCTCACTGCTCTGCATATCGACGCCATCGCACGTAGCCAGGGAATCGGCCTGCTTGCTCACTGGCTCACCGCCAAACGAGAACAGCATCACCCAGGCGAGCTGCTTAACTGCCTGCCCGGCTGGGAGCCCGTCCCGCTGCCGATTACCCTGCTCTACGCCTATGGGCATCAATCCCGACGCACCCATGCGCTGCTGGAGTTCTTGCGAAGCCAGGTACCGGCCCAGTGGCATACGACAACCGCCACGGCTTAGCCTAATTCGAGTGTTTACCTTGCCAGTTAGCCCGCTCATTAACGACAATAGTCGCCTAACGAATGCCAAGGATACTCGATGCTTGCCGAACTTTTTGCCGTCATGGCGCCTGTGCTTGCCGGTGCAGGGCTTGGCTATTTATGGGTGCGTTTAGGCCAACCCTACCCGGTCGACTTTATCACCCGGCTGGTATTCAACATTGGCACACCCTCGCTGGTACTGGCCTCCCTAGCGGGTGCCGACATTGATGCAGCGACCTTTGGCCGTACCATGCTAGCGGCCGCACTGGTGATTATCACCATGGGCGTTGCAACCTTTGGCGTGGCAAAACTGTTACGCCGCCAATGGCGAGTACTGCTCGCACCCATGATGTACCCCAACACCGGTAACATGGGTTTACCCGTGGTGCTTTACGCGTTTGGCAGTGCAGGCTTTGCCTATGGCATCACGGTCATGGTGACCGTCTCACTGTTCCAATTCACGCTTGGCGCGGCGCTTAATAGCCAGGGAAATCCGCTTAAAACGCTCGTTAAAACGCCGACCGTTTACGCTATCCTTATCTCCATGGCGCTCTTGTTGACCGGCACCTCGCTTCCCCCTTGGTTGGCGAACACGGTGGATTTAATGTCTGGTTTTACCGTACCGCTGATGCTGATTACCTTGGGCGTATCGCTGGCTAGCATTCAGGTCAAGAACCTGCGCTCGGGGTTAGGGTTCAGCTTGGTACGCATTCCGCTGGCCGCCACAGCCGCATGGTTTATCGCTGGTTGGGTGGGGCTTCCTCCCTTGGCACAAAGCATATTAGTGGTTCAAATGTGTATGCCCGTGGCGGTATTTAACTACCTGTTTGCGCAACGTGCCCAGCGTGAACCTGCCTACGTTGCCAGCCTTGTGTTCTGCTCGACGCTGCTTGCGTTGGTTTACCTACCGGTGTTGCTCGCCTTGCTCATGTAAACTCTATGCAGGAATGCCGTTTAGTACCCCATGGCGGAACCCCCTTACGGGGGAAGGGTCTCTGCTAGACGACTGCCCATTAACCGGCATTGGTGCGAGGCCCTGCTGGCAAAGACACTACTGGCAAGGGCACTACTGGCATGGATACTACTGGGCATTGATTCGCTGGACAGGAGAGCGCTATGACGTATACCCATAAGAGTCACACCACGGGTGGTAGGCACGCCGTGAGCGTTGGAATAGCCGGTATTAGTGGTTTGATACTGGCGGCCGCCATAAGCACCGCCAACGCAGAAGTGGTTCAGGCGTCGCTCGAAACCGATCACCTAACGCTTTCCATAGAGCGTATCGCCGGAGGTTTTGAACACCCCTGGGCGGTTGCTTTCTTACCCGATGGCAGCTCTCTGGTGAGCGAACGCAGCGGGCAGTTGACGCTGGTCGACCCTACCAGTGGCGAAACACGCGCACTGGACGGGATGCCCGACGTCAGCACCCAGGGCCAAGGCGGCCTGTTAGATATCGTGCTACACCCTGACTTTGAAGGCGGTGATAGCGCGGGTGACAGCGATTGGATTTACTTCACCTGGAGCAAACCCGATGGCAATCAAACGCGTTCGGCACTATCTCGCGTTAAATGGCTAGGTGACGAACTGGGTGAGGTCGAACACTTGTTTGAGCAGGATCGTGCCTCCGGCCCTGGCCGCCACTATGGCTCGCGGCTCGGGTGGCTGCCCGACGGCACGTTGCTAATGAGCATCGGCGACCGCGGTAGCGAGCCGCCACGTGCCCAAGCCAGCGATGATCACGCAGGGTCGACGCTGCGCCTCACCGCGACAGGCGGCGTGCCTGACGACAACCCGTACGTGGACGATGACGCCACGCTGGACGAAATTTACTCCATGGGAAACCGTAATATTCAAGGCATGACCGTGATGAGTAATGGCGAGGCCTGGGCATCAGAACACGGTCCGCGAACCGGCGATGAACTCAACCAGATCGAAGCGGGTAATAATTATGGCTGGCCAGACGTCAGTCAGGGCAACGATTACGCGACCAATGAACCGATTGGCGAAGATTCACTGCCTGGCATGGTGAACCCCGTGTATGTCTTTGAAGGCCGTTTTGCGCCTGCCGGGTTAGCCGAAGTGACTAACGACGCTTTCGGCGCGTGGAAGGGTAATCTATTGGCAGGCGGTCTTGGCAGTGAGAAACTGCTACGTCTGCGCTTAGAAGACGGCAAAGTGGCCGAAGAAGAGCTAATTTTACAAGGTGAAATTGGTCGCATTCGGGACGTTCGCCAAGGGCCCGATGGCATTTATCTACTCACTGACGACCCTCAAGGCGGTCTCTATCGTCTGCTGCCGACCGACCAGTTGTCGAACAATCAGCTGTCGAACAATCAGTAGCACCGCCCTATTCTCTTTTCTTATGTAAACTTGCCACTATTAAAAAGAGCACCACCATGGATACCACATGCGATTACGCAATTTAATCATATTAACAGTGATCGTCCCGCTGTTTATCATCCTGGTGGTGTTTAGCTTAGTGGCCATTAAGTCGCTCGAGGATAACGTACGCTCCAAGCTACAGACGGAAGTAGAGATCATCACCCGCACGCTCAGCTCGTCGCTGAGCTACGCGGTAACCCCTGATAGCAATACCCCCCTTGAAGAGGCCCTTCAATCGGCGTTCTCTTTTCACCGTATTTATGGCGCCTATGTGTTCGACACCCAAGGGCGCGACATTTACGGGCTCGGCCTTGGTAAAGACATTTTCAGCCAGGGAGAAATCCAGCAAGTCATTGAACGGGATGACTTATATAGCAACTACCGACAGCACGAAGGCTGGAATTACTACTCTGCGTTGACACCCCTGCGCTCGCAAGATGGCACGGTATATGGTGTGCTGCAGGTGAATCGGTTAAATACAGGTATCGAGAACTACACGGGCTTTATCAGCATTGTGGCCGTATTGGTCTTTGTGGTCGGTGCTGCAGGGATTGTGTTTAGTATTTGGTGGGGGTTCCGCCGACATATCGAGCGCCCGCTAAATCGGCTACTGCACGTTATGTTACTGGTGGAAGATGGCGACCGCAGCCAGCGCGCGGAAGAAGATGGCCCTACCGAGTATCGCCGTCTCGCCTCTGGCTTGAATGGCATGCTGGATGCCATGGCAGAGAAAGATCACGAAATCGAAGATCGCCAGCGCCGGGAAATAGAGTTGGAAAAGCGCCTGCGTAAATCTAAAAAGCTGGCAGAGTTAGGGGTGCTGGCAGCCGGCGTCGCCCATGAAATAGGGGCCCCGTTAACGGTGATCAATGGCCAAGCTCAGCGCTTGGCACGCCGCGACACCATTGGCGATGACGAGCGCGCCCGCTTAGGGCGAATTCGTGGAGAAGTAGAGCGTATCGTTGAAATCGTGCGCCAGTTGATGGAATTAGGCCGTCAGCATAATGTAGAAAAGGGCGAGTTAGCGCTTGACCAACTGATTACCAGCGCCAGCGATTTGGTTGAAGAAGAGCTAGAACCACGCAATATTCGTTTAGACATTGAATTACCGTCACCAACACCCAACCTACTCGCCAATGGTCAGCAGCTTGTCCAGGTAATGACCAACTTACTGAGAAATGCGGCACAAGCACCTGAAGTCAGCCGTATACGCGTACGCGCCGAGCAGCATGAGAATGAATTAACGCTCTGTGTCGAAGATGATGGCCCGGGCATTCCCGACTCTCATCACCATAAAGTGTTCGATCCATTTTTCACCACCAAACCCGTCGGCCAGGGCAGTGGGTTGGGGCTCTCAATGGTACACCGCATTATTAACGACCACGGCGGCACGATCGGCGTGTTTGATAGCGCCCTTGGCGGCGCTGGATTTGAAATTACACTACCCATTAGTGAAACCGCATCCGCGTGAGGACAACGTTTGTGACCCATCAGGAACACCTTTTACCTTTATTGGTGGTGGAAGATGACGCCGCTATACGTGAGTTATTAGAGGAAGAACTGCAGGATGCAGGCTACTCCACGCTTGGCGTGCCTAGCGCTGAGGAAGCCATCGCTTTACTGAGCCACACCACCGTCTCATTGGTGATTACCGACGTCCGCTTGCCCGGCATGACCGGTATACAGTTACTCCAGCAGTTACGCCAAGCAGGCAGTGAGCTGGGCATTATCGTGATTACCGCCTTCGGCACCATTGACCAGGCCGTTGAAGCGTTGAAAATGGGGGCTGACGACTTTTTAACCAAGCCCCTCGATTTGGATGCTATTCGCGAAGCCGTTTTTCGCGTGCTCGAACGCCAGCGCTTAGCGGTTTTCCATGACGCGGACATCAGTCATTTCCACGGCATTGTGGGTAAAAGCCAAGTCATGCAGGCGCTCTTCCATGACGCCTCTCGTTTAGCGAAAAGCAATGCCCCCATACTTATTTTAGGTGAAAGCGGCACCGGTAAAGAGCTACTCGCCCGCGCCATTCACCAGGAAAGCCCCCGTAACGACGAGCCTTTCGTGCCGGTGAACTGCGCGAGTATTCCCGCGGATTTGATGGAAAGTGAGTTCTTCGGCCACGTTAAAGGTGCCTTTACCGGCGCTAACGAAGCGCGTAAAGGGCTGTTTCAAAGCGCTCAAGGGGGCAGTCTCTTCTTGGATGAAATTGGCGAAATGCCGATTAATCTTCAAGCCAAGTTACTGCGCGCTTTACAGGAGAAAACCGTGCGTCCTGTAGGGGGTGAACGCGAAGAACCGGTCGATGTACGCATCATTGCCGCTACCCACCGCAATCTGGAAAAAGAGATTGAGCAAGAAAATTTCCGCAGCGACCTTTTCTATCGTTTGGAAACTTTTTCGCTGCGCATTCCGCCCCTACGCGAACGCGGCGGTGACATCGAGCACCTTATCTTTGCGCTGATCGATAAACATTCAGAGGCGCAGGGCAAGCAGATTGAGAAAATCGAGCCCGAAGCTCTCAACAAACTGCTTAATTACACATACCCCGGCAACGTGCGTGAACTGGAAAACGCCATTATGCGCGGCGTGACTCTCAGCGAAGACGGCTCACTCAGTCATAAAGACCTACCCGAGCGGTTACGCGAGCAGTCTACGTCGGAAAGCGGCACGCCCTTGGTGCCTACCTTGAGTGGCGAAGTGGTGACAGGCAACCAGGTGCCAGCGCCACCTCCGATCCGCTGGCCTAGCCTGGAAGAAGTTGAAAAACGCTACATTAACAAAGTGTTAGAAGCGACGGGCGGTAACAAAAGGCGTACGGCAGAGGTGCTGGGCATTGCGCGCAGAACGCTCTACCGCCGCCTTGAAGATAATGAAGAGTAGTGGCGCCTAGCCTAGCCGAGCTGGCTGCTTACTCCGTTACCCCGCCGGGTGCATTACTGGCGGGGTCACTGTCTAGCGACATAGGGCCTGTGTTCATAGGCTCTTGCTCTTCAGGCTGGGAATCTGTTTCGGGGGGTGCGCTCTCGCCGCAGCCAGATAACGCTGACACTGAAATCAGTGCCATCAGCAGTAAGGCGTAAGGCCGTATGTTGGTTTTTAATGACATCATGTCGAATTACCTCCGTGTTGGCATCTACCGATTACGGTGACATTTCAGCGCTTAACGTTCACGCTAAGTCTTATACCATAGTGGTGAAACACTAAATTTCCAGACGATGCAGCGCTAGAACCTCGCCTTTATAAAATGATAAGGTGACTAGATATAAAAAATGTGATCAGACATAAAAAAAAACCCCCGCGGGCGCGGGGGCGGAAAGGATGGTAAATCGTGTGGAGCAGCCGCAGGGAACAAACAGCTGATGCGACTTACCATCGTAGGGATCGATACATATAACAATTACTGGTTAGTGGTAACCTCATCATCTTCGTCTGCATTTGGCGCGGTATCGTTACTGTCACCCGGCATCGGGTCAGTGCCTTCGCCAAATCCTGCTTCGTCTTCGTCAGGATTCATTGTGCCTGTGGCAGGCTCGTCCATCGTATCTTCGGGCATGCTGTTTTCAGTGGTGCCCTCTTCAGCCATACCATTTTCAGTCATGCTTTCTTCAGAAGCATTGCTATCAGACAAGTTGCTTTCTGACATCGGTTCTTCAGACTCTGCGCCTGTGCTTTGGGTCATTGACCCTTCAGAGCCTGAGTCTTCATCGAGGCCAGGATCCTGCTCCATTGCAGGTTCTTGCTCAAGGCTAGACGATTGACCGCTGCCATTATCTTGCTCTAAAGGCGCTGTCTCTTCGTCATCACCGCAACCTGATAGTACTATTACACTGGCGGCAGTAGCCATCATGCATAGCGTCAACCAGCGTGGACGCTTGGCGGCTTGCTTACTTCCGTTGAGCTCACAGTGTTTATCCATAACAGCCACCTCCATTTTAATGCCTGTAACAACTTAATACCTGTAACAGCTCTATATCTGTAACAACTGCACCTGTAAAAACTGCTTCCTGAATCGGCTACTTGATGACTAGCCCTATACATTCATCATTCTATGTAAATTACTAATTCACTTAATGTGCCAACCCGCTTAATATTTAATTTTAAAACTTTAAATTCAATTACTTATAATAAAATTAAGAACAAATGATAGCGCGCGTAGCGCCAATAGGAGTGGGTGAAAAATGGCACATGTGGCGTGATATGTTCCGTTGAGCGAGCCTTTGTGACACACACGCCCTACCTATGTATAATAATTATTAATAAATTTACCAACACAAGTTATCTTTCCTTTTATGAATGAGGTTGTGACGCCGCTTGCGCTGCCATCAACCGCCATTCATTTCGCTCAACAAAAAGGCACCGCCGATGGACGAGACACGACCCGTCAAAATTAAAGTGCGCGGCTTAAGCAAAGTCTTTGGCAAGCACCCCCAAAAAGCTATTGAGCTTCGAAACCAAGGCATGAAGCGCCCAGAAATTCTGGAGAAAACGGGCCAGACGCTGGGGCTTTCCAATATTTCGTTTGACGTTTATGAAGGCGAATTATTGGTGATTATGGGGCTTTCAGGCTCGGGGAAATCAACGTTGATTCGTTGTCTGAACCGTCTGATTGAAACCACCGAAGGTGAGATCGTCATCGACGGTGAAAACATTCCCACGCTGAAAGAGAAAGCGTTGTTGGAGTGCCGTCGCCGCCATTTCTCTATGGTATTTCAAAATTTCGCGCTATTTCCCCACCGCACTGTGCAGCAGAATGCCGAGTTCGGTTTGGAAATTCGCGGCGTAGAGAAAGCTGAACGCCAGAAAATTGCTCATAATTCGTTGAAGCAAGTTGGCCTGGAGGGCTGGGAAGACGCCTACCCCAATCAACTCTCCGGCGGGATGCAGCAACGCGTAGGCTTAGCCCGTGCATTGGCCAACGATGCCACCGTGCTGTTGATGGATGAAGCCTTCTCGGCTCTGGATCCGCTGATTCGTAAAGATATGCAGCAAGAGCTTCTGCAGCTACAGACCAAAATGCAGAAGACCACCGTGTTCATCACCCATGACTTGGACGAGGCGCTCAATATTGGCGACCGTATCGTGCTGCTCAAAGATGGTGAAGTGGTACAGATCGGCACGCCGGAAGAGATTCTCACCCAGCCAGCGGACGATTACGTGCGTCGCTTTATCGAAGGGGTCGATCGTTCACGTATCTTGACCGCCGAGAGCGCTATGCGCCCGCTACGCACCACCGCTCGCGAAAGCGATGGGCCGCGCACGGCGTTACACCGCATGCGTGACCACAGCATCGATTCGATCTATGTGGTGGACCGCGATCGTCGCCTGCTGGGCCTATTGGAAGCCGACGCTGCCAGTCGAGCGATCGAAGAAGGCGCGGGATCCATCACCGATTACTTAACCCAAGACTTCCGCAAAGTCCCTATGGATGAGCCACTGCACAACCTGTTTGCCATGTTTAGCGAAAAGAGCTTCCCTATCGCCGTTACCGATAAGCAGGATCAATTGCTCGGCGTGGTGGTAAAAGGCGCAGTACTCGATGAACTGGCACGGGCAGGAGACCAATAATGGATATCCCACGCATTCCGCTAGGTGACTGGATTGAGAGCGGCCTGACTTGGTTGACCAGTGAATACTCGTTGGTTACCCGTGGCATTTCCCGCTTCACGCAGACCGGCATTGATGTTTTAAACGACAGCTTGATGTGGCTGCCTGAGTGGGCGCTGCTGGGTTTGATCGCCTTACTGTGCTGGAAGTTAGCCGGCGTTCGCTTAGCGATAGGTGCCACGGCCGGTCTTGCACTGATTTGGAATTTGGGTCTTTGGAACCCGATGATCGAGACGCTCACGCTAGTCGTCTTTGCCACGATGGTGGCAGTGGTGATCGCGCTGCCGGTAGGCATCGCGGCCGCGTTATCCAATCGGCTTTACCGGGTGATCATGCCGATTCTGGATTTCATGCAGACCATGCCTGCCTTCGTTTATTTGATTCCGGCCATTCCGTTTTTCGGGATCGGCTCTGTGTCGGCGATTTTCGCGACAGTCATCTTCTCGATGCCCCCAGCGATTCGTTTTACCACGCTGGGGATTCGTCAGGTGCCGGTAGAGCTCATTGAAGCCGCCGATGCTTATGGTGCCACGCGTGGCCAGAAACTGTTCAAAGTTCAGCTACCGCTGTCACTGCCTACCGTCATGGCGGGCATTAACCAGACGATTATGCTCGCCCTCTCCATGGTCGTAATCGCAGCCATGATTGGTGCCGACGGCCTAGGTAGCGAAGTCTGGCGCGCCATTCAACGTTTGCGCCCAGGCGATGGCTTCGAAGCAGGCATTGCGGTAGTAATTCTGGCTATGCTGCTTGACCGCTTGACCCAGTCGCTTAGAAAGACCCGGCAGTAAGATGAAACGCGCTACTTGAGCAAAAAAGCAGAAGCGGCTGCGTTGAGCCGATGGCTTGCCAAGTCGCTTCTTGCTCACCATGCTGTTTTAGGCAGCCGTTAGCTACGTTAATAATTTATACCCAAGGGAGAAAGTGAATGAAATATCGCACCATGAACCTCCGTATACGTATTGCCTCACTAGCACTGTTAGCCGGTGCAGGCGTTGCTATTAGCAGTGCAGCACAAGCCGAAGAAGAGAAAGGTACGATCAACCTGGCCTACGTGGAGTGGTCTTCTGAAGTTGCTTCCACCAACGTCATTGCCGCTGTCCTCGAGCAAGCTGGCTACGAGGTCGATCTCACCTCGCTCTCGGCAGCGGCTATGTTCCAAGCGCTCTCTACTGGCGATGCAGATGCCATCGTTGCCGCTTGGCTGCCCACTACCCATGCCGACTACATGGAACGCCTGGGTGACAGCGTAGAAGACCTGGGACCAAACCTGGACGGCACCAAGCTGGGCCTCGTCGTTCCTGAGTACACCGACGTCGACTCTATTGCTGACCTAAACGACAACGCTGACAGCTTTAACGGCGAGATCATCGGTATTGACCCCGGTGCAGGCCTCATGGGTCTAACCGAAGAGGTTGTGGATACCTATGACCTTGAGCTGGACCTGCGTAGCGGTAGTGGCGCCACGATGACAGCCGCCTTATCCAGTGCCATTAGTAATGAAGAAGACGTCGTGGTGACTGGCTGGACGCCCCACTGGATGTTTGCCCGTTTCGACCTTAAATACCTGGACGATCCTGAGAATGTCTATGGTGGTGCGGAGCAAATCCACACCGCGGTACGCGAAGGCCTAGAGGGTGATATGCCCGAAGCCTATGCGATTCTCGATGCTTTCGAATGGACGCCGGAGCAAATGGGCGAAGTCATGCTCATGAACCAGGAAGACGGCAGCGATCCTTACGAGAACGCCAAGCAGTGGGTTGAAGACAATCAAGATGTCGTAGAGCAGTGGCTCGATAGCTAACACCGCACGAGCAAGATACAGCAGCAGGGGGCTTCGGCCCTCTGCTGTCGTTATAAGCGCTATGGTTCACAATACGTTGAATCCTGTTTTAACAGATTTGCTATTGTGTGCTCCTCAAAGCGCGCCATGGAATGTTGGTTGATGACCACATTTTGGTTTCTGTTCAACATTTTTTGATCGACATATCTTGATCGAAATAGAGAGGCTCCAGTGGATAACCACGACGATAAACGCCCCCCTGAAGAGCAGGTCTCGGAAGGCATACCTGCCCCGGATGGGCCGGCGAATCTGATTGATACCGATTATGTGATCGGACAAGACAATATCACCACGAATACCATGGGCGTTAACCTTGACCTACACGGCAAGGTATTCACCATTTCGGCCATTGTGGTGCTGCTATTTGTTATTTTAACGCTTGCGCTGCAAGACACGATCGCCCCTATCTATGACGCGATCTTTGGTTTCTTGACAGGCAATCTTGCGTGGTTCTTTATTTCGGCCGCCAATATTTTCGTTATTTTGTGCGTAGGCCTGATTTTCTCCCCCTTAGGTAAAATCCGCATTGGTGGCGCTGATGCCAAGCCCGATTTTACCTACATGGGCTGGTTCTCGATGCTGTTTGCCGCCGGTATGGGCATTGGCTTGATGTTCTTCGCTGTCAATGAGCCATTGACCCACTTTGGTACCTCCTTTGATGGTGGCAGTTGGGCACCGTTATCAGGCGCCGAGGGCGATGCCGCGGGTGCTGCCGCACTGGGCATGGCGGCAACGATTTTCCACTGGGGCTTACACCCATGGGCGATCTATGCCGTTGTGGCACTGTCATTGGCGCTGTTCTCATTCAATAAAGGCCTACCGCTCTCGATGCGCTCGGTGTTCTACCCGATTCTGGGTGAGCGCGTGTGGGGCTGGCCGGGCCACTTGATTGATATTCTAGCCGTCTTTGCCACGCTGTTTGGCTTGGCTACTTCGTTAGGCCTTGGCGCTACCCAAGCAGCAGCCGGCTTAACCTACCTGTTTGGCGCGCCTGAAGGCGACATCACCATGATCCTGCTGATCGTGGGTATCACCGTCATCGCCATCGGCTCAATCATTGCGGGTGTTGATAAGGGCGTACAGCTGCTCTCCAAGATCAATATCATCCTTGCGGCCATACTGCTTTTCTTCGTTATTGCGGTGGGCCCTACCCTGCTGATCGCCACCGGTTTCTTTGAGAACTTGTGGAATTATGCGGTGCATCTGCCGGCGCTATCGAATCCGTTTGGCCGTGAAGACGCCAACTTTAGCCAAGGCTGGACAGCCTTCTATTGGGCTTGGTGGATCTCCTGGTCTCCTTACGTCGGTATGTTTATCGCCCGTGTTTCGCGTGGCCGCACCGTGCGTGAGTTTCTGGTCTCGGTAATGCTGGTGCCGTCTACGGTCTCGGTATTGTGGATGACCACCTTTGGCGGCACGGCGATTGATCAGTATGTGAGTCAGGGTATTGAAGCCGTCCGTGATGCCGGTGTCGATCTGCAGCTATTCATCATGCTGGAACAGCTGCCGCTCTCGCAGATCACCTCATTCGTCGCCATCGTGCTGGTGATTGTATTCTTCGTGACCTCTTCTGACTCCGGCTCGCTGGTCATTGATTCCATTACCGCGGGCGGCAAGGTCGATGCACCAACGCCACAACGTGTGTTCTGGGCGATCATTGAAGGTGCGATTGCGATTGCACTGCTGCTGGGTGGCGGTCTAACGGCACTGCAAACCATGGCGGTATCCACCGGCTTCCCGTTCACCATCATATTGCTAGTGGCCTGCTATGCCATTATCAAGGGGTTGATGAGCGAGCCAAAAGCGGTTTAAGTTTTCTGTGTACTTACACCGTAAAGCAAATGGGCAACCCACTGGGTTGCCCATTTTTTTGTGTATAACCGTTAACACCAAATATCTTTTAGCGGCGTTTCAGGCCGATAGTGAGTGGCAATTTGCGCCTGTAGCAACTCTGCCGTCGCTAGTGCATCCACCAAGGCATGATGACCTTGATAGGCAGGCAAACCGTAACGTTCACGGCTAGCGTGTAAACGTATCGACACGGGAGGACGACCTAACCAGCGGCGAAAACGTGCCCAAAGCGTTTGGCGATGAAGCCGCGCCTCCAGTGACATCGTATCGATCATGGGAAACAGCACCCCTTCCCCCCGGCGCGCTTTAACCGCAGCGTCTAGGAAAGGACGCTCGATATTGCGGAAATGAACAACGACCAAGCGCCCCGCTAGCTGGGCTAACAGATCATCCAGTATCGTTTCTAAATCCGGCGCTTCAGCGATTTCCGAGTGGGTAATATGATGGTAAGCAATGGACGCTTCTGCCAGCGGCCGCGAAGGGTTCACCACCCAATAGCGCCTTTCCGCCAGCTTGATACGATTTAACGTGAAGGGCACAACACCAATACTCACAATCGCATGGCGCCGCTCATCCAGTCCCGTGGTTTCCATATCGAGTGCCACCATCGGCACCTCGGCGATCGGCGTTTCAGGATCTGGCAGCGGGGTACTAAAAAACTGTTGAAGCGCTGGGCTACTTGCCCGCTCTGCACGCTGAGCCATATAGCCGGCCCAGTCGGCCTGGGTAATTTTCTGACGTGGACGTATGCCGTGCATATCAACGCCCCTGCCGGTGAGCGGGCATTGGGTAGCGAAACTTCAAAAACTTCTGGGCGTTACTCAACACTTGGAAAGCATCTTTCAGGGTATGGCGCTCGCTATCATCGACATTTTCAGGCTCGATATTATTATCCGGCTGCCGCTCTTCTTGCAGGTCGATCATCTGATGGCGAAGCCGCGACATGCATAAAAACTCAAACGCATAGCTGAGTTTCTCGCTCATGCCGGTCGCTAATAATTGGGTAGCCCCAATGTCATTCAAGCGCTGAAAAGAGTTCTGTGCTTTAGAGCCGCAGGCCAAGGCGTGGATACGCACTAAATCGACCATCGGCGCGGTACCGCGGCGTTTAAGGTTGATAGAGTTATTGTGCTTGCCGTCCTGCTCCATGACAAACGTGCGAAAAAACCCTAATGGTGGCGTGCGATTGAGGGCATTACGCGCCATGGCAGCTAAAAACAGCGGTGATTTAGGGGCCGTTTCAGCAATCAGGTCTTGCAACGCTTCCACGTAGACTTCTTCGCCATAACAGCTGTCCAGATCGAAAAATATCGAGCTGTGCAGCAGCCGTTCGGGCGTGGGGTTGGCCATCCAATCCTGAAAATAGCGTTTCCAAACGCTTAATGGCTGTCGCCACTGCGTGTTGGTCGCCATCACGTCACCTTTACAGTAGGTATAGCCGCAGGCATCCAAGCCATCGCTGACAATCTTTGCCAACGCGTAAAAGTAACCATCGTGCTCTTCGGGAATGAACTCATCGGAGAGAATCAGCGCATTATCCTGATCGGTAACAATGCTCTGTTCATTACGTGCCATGGAGCCATTGACCATGAAACAGTAAGGCACTGGCGGCGGGCCTAGCTCCGCTTCCGCCATCTCAAGCAAGCGCCGGGTAAAGCTTCGTCCTATCGTAGACAGCGCACTGCCCACCATTTGTGAGTTAGCCCCCTCCTGCACCATGCGTACAAACGCTGCCCGCACATCGGGGGCTAAGCGTGCCAGCCCCTGAGCGCTGGATTGGTTAAAAATATTACTCACCAAATAGAGGCCGCTATGGGTTTCATAACGGATTATGTCGGAGAGATGCACCACACCTACCGGACGCTGCCGATAAAGCACGGGCAAGTGATGCACATTGCTGCGTAACATCGTCAGCATGGCTTCATAGACCGAGGCATCGGATTGAACCGTAATCAGCCTTGAGGAGATCACCTCGCCGACCGTGGTCTGCGGGGATAGCCCTTCAGCCACAACGCGGGTGCGAAAATCGCTGTCGGTCAAAATACCGCACATTTGCCATGTCTGGCCTTCGCTGTCTTTGAAACTAAAGCGCGGATTATCGCTGCCCTCTTTCAATACCAGCAGTGCCGAGGCTTGGGCTTCACTCATCTGCTGCGCTGCTTGCTGAACGCTGGTTGAAATTTCAACCATGACAGGATAACGCGTCAGTAACTTGCGTATCCGGGTCACCATCATGTCGTTGGACTTCTTCTGCTGCTCGGCGGCCGTTTCAAGCCGCGGCCGTTCCAACTCGACAAAATCGGCGAAGTCTTCATCCTCTTCACACAGCCGTTGAAACACAGCGTTAGGGATAAAGTAAATCAAGGTATCTTCAATGGCCTGGGCAGGAAAACGCACTTTGTGATTACGCAGCAGGCTGAAGTGACCGAAAATATCGCCTTCACCCAGGCGATTATAGAGCTCCCCCTGGCTACGATAGACCTCGACCGCGCCGCTGCGTATATAGCAAAGGTCATTGAGCGCTTCATTGAGCTCTAAAATGCTATTACCGGTTTTGAAATAGCTGACTTCCACTTGTTCAGCGATAGCATCGAGCAGATCATCCGACAGCCCGTCAAACGGGGGAAACCGTCCCATATGCTGGCGTATTTCTAACAATTCGACATCCATACGGACTCCTTCGGCTTGCCGGCCAAGGGTTTGGCTAGTGCGTAAAGTGTGGCGGGTAGGCTGAGGAAGGTAAACCCCACAAGGCACGATAATCGGTCTCTACCGAGCAGCTTCAGCATAAAATGATAAACAACAAAAAACCCGGTGCAAGAAGCACCGGGTTTTGATGGCCTAGACCAAGTTGAGCTAGGCCCAGCTGATCGTTATGCGGCTAATTAATTTGTTAAATTAGCTACACTAAAAGCGTTATCAGCCGATAACCATGGCAGGCTTATGATTGGCTCGCCATTTCCTGTACACGCTGCATCATTTCAGGGTCTTGCTGAATGGATTGACCAATCGCATTGAAGGTATCAACATCGAGGCCGCTGTCTTCGACGACTTCAATCATGCGGTCGTTAGCTTCGGTGCGCACTTCCTGCTGCGCTGATTCATCTTCCGCTTCCTGCAGACGCTGGGTATATTCTTGAGAAATTACGGCGATTTCTTGAGACGCATCGGCAAACTGCTGGAGTTGATCGTCAGAAAAATCCTGAGCAGGTGCTGCTTGCTGGGTGGCCATCGGATCTTGTGCCGCATCCTGGTCTTGCTGGGCATGAGCAGTAGCGGTCATTAAACCAGTAGCGAGAAGTGCAGCAGAGAACAAAGCAGTCATACGTTTCATAGAAAACCTCAATATTGCGTTGTGTATGTGCCCACTGTGACGCGCTGTGTTCGATCAGGTTCAACTTGTTGTGTAAAAGTTAGTAACATAAAGAACAATATGTAAGTTAAAAAAGTTTAAACACGCCACCACGGAATAGAAATGTCATTTAAATTCAGCGATTTAAAAGAAAAAAGCCCAGCTTCTGTCGGCTTGTCAGCTATGCCTGCCGTGTTTGTCCTTCTATGGAGTACAGGATTCATTGGCGCCAAATTTGGCCTCCCCTACGCAGAGCCTTTCACCTTTCTGTTTATACGCTTTGTGCTGACCTTATTACTGTTGATCCCGTTGGCACTTTTGATGCGTATCCCTTGGCCTTCATCGCCTAGGTTATGGACACATATCGCCATTTCGGGCTTCCTTGTCCACGGCGCTTACTTGGGCGGTGTTTTTTATGGCATTTATTTAGGCATGCCCGCTGGTTTAGCGGCCTTATTAGTAGGCGTTCAACCGCTGCTCACCGCCGTCTTTGCCGGGCCGCTACTAGGCGAGCGACTTTCCTGGCGACAGTGGGTAGGTCTAGGGCTTGGCCTTATCGGTATTAGCTTGGTGCTTGGCAGCAAGCTCGATATCGGTGAGTCGCTGTTTGATGGCTTTGGCATTAGCGCTTTACTTTGCGTCACCGCCGCTTTGCTGGGTATTTCGTTAGGCACGCTCTATCAGAAAAGATATTGCACGACGATGCCGCTGCTGTCGGGGGCGGTGATTCAGTACCTGGCGGCCGGCATGCTATTGGGAAGCGGCGCGCTGCTATTTGAGACGCGCCAGGTGGAGTGGAGCAGCACCTTTATATTTACACTGGCTTGGTTGGTGTTGATTCTATCAATTGCCGCTATTCTGTTACTCATGGCCTTGATAAAAAAAGGGGAAGCCTCGCGTGTAGCGAGTCTTTTTTATCTTGTGCCACCGGTCACCGCGCTACAAGCGTGGTGGCTATTTGACGAACGTCTTCCTTGGCTAGGGCTAGTGGGGATGTTGGTCGCCATCACCGGGGTGGTGATGGTTATACGAAAACCCGCCCATAAGGCGATCAGACGATAACGATATTTTTATACCTAGGCTTGGATAAACATGTCAGCACAACACCACTGTGCCAGGGTGAACGGGCAATGTAACCGTTGCGATTCACCGGTACCTTTTGCATTTACCATGGCGTTTCAACCAATCGTCGATGTCAGTCTACGAGCGATTATTTACTATGAGGCTTTAGTACGTGGGCCTAATGGGGAGTCTGCCTATTCTATTCTTGATCAAGTGACGCAAGCATTGATGTATCGCTTCGATCAAGCATGCCGTATTCGCGCGATAGAGCTGGCCAGCGATTTGGGTATGCAGGAAAAACTATCTATTAACTTTCTACCCAATGCCGTTTATGAACCCGAAGCGTGTATTCAAGCCACTCTGGAAACGGCGCATCGGGTTGGCTTTCCTACCGAACGGCTCAATTTTGAAATAACCGAAACAGAGCGGGTTAAAGACCGCGGCCATATGCGCAAGATTATCGAAAGTTACCGTGAGATGGGGTTCACGACCTCCCTTGATGATTTTGGTAATGGCTATGCCAATCTTGATCTATTAACCGATTTAAGGCCCGATACGCTGAAGCTTGACCGGGAACTGGTGATGGATTGCGATCGCGATAAACGCCGCCAGGCCATACTCAAAAGCTTAGTGACACTTGCCGGCACCTTGGGAACTCAGCTCATTGCCGAGGGTGTTGAGACCCGTGAAGAGTCGCGCTGCCTGCTGGCGCTTGGCATACCGGTACAACAGGGTTACTACTTTTCCTATCCCAACTTGGAATCACTGGCCATCATCGACGAAGCCAAATATGACTAAGGCAGCCAGTGCGGGTGTTTAATAGCCAGCGCCCAAGCACTAGCTGAGGTGGTTAAAGGTGCTCAAGGTAATCCGTCCCGCCCAAGTTGCGCATTTGTTGGCGTATCCACTGGCTACGCCGCTCAACCTGCGCATCGGGCCTAGCGGCGCTACGTGTTAATGGGCTAGGTAATATAGCGGCCAGCAGGCTGGCTTGGCGCTCGGTAAGTGCGTTGGACGAGACGCCGAAATAGTGCTGAGCCGCTGCCTCCAACCCAAACACACCACGATCCCACTCGGCCACATTGAGATAAATCTCAAGAATGCGCTGCTTGCTCCACAGTATCTCAATCAGCAGCGTAAACCATGCCTCGAGCCCCTTGCGGGTCCAGCTTCGACCCGTCCACAGAAAAACGTTTTTCGCCGTTTGCTGACTTAAGGTACTGGCGCCGCGCAGGCGCCCACCCTCTTGGCTCGCCTGCAAGGCACGCCGCAGCTCCACTAAATCAAAACCACTATGATCGGGGAAACGCTGATCCTCGGCGGCAATTACAGCCAGTTTGGCGTTAGCCGAGAGCGAATCCCAACCACGCCACTCGCGCTGTAAACGGATCGGCTCGCTATTGATCCAACTCTGTATTTTGCGCTCAACCATCACCATGGAACCCGGTGGAGGAACGACGCGAAACAGGAGTACCAGCGCGACTGACAGCAGCGCAAACGCTATAAAGCCGCGCCAAACAAAGCGCCATAGCAGGCGCATGAAACGGCGCAGCGAGCGATTGAGCATTCCGTGATCCTTAACGCTTCATGAGGTGGTCTGCATGATAGCGCAGATGATCCTCAATGAACGAGGCTATGAAGAAGTAACTGTGATCGTAGCCCGGCTGACGGCGCAGTGTTAAGGGGTGATCGTGCTCTTCACAAACGGCTTCTAAACGCTCGGGTTGAAGCTGCTCTTCCAGGAATTGATCCGCTTCGCCCTGATCGATGAAGAGCCGCTGGCGTGATGCCCCATTAGCCACCAGTTCGCAGGCATCATACTGGCGCCAGCGCGACTGATCCTCACCCAGATAAGCAGTGAACGCTTGCTGCCCCCAGGGAGAATTCATCGGATTGACCACCGGTGAAAAAGCCGATACCGAGCGGAAGCGCCCAGGATGGCGCAAGGCCAAAATCAAAGCACCATGGCCCCCCATCGAATGGCCGCTAATAGACTCACGCCCATTGACCGGGAAGTGCTGACGCACCACGGAAGGTAACTCCTCAATCACATAGTCGTACATGCGGTAGTGAGGCTTCCAGGGAGACTCGGTGGCATTCACGTAAAACCCAGCGCCGGCGCCCAAGTCGTAGCTTTCATGCTCGCCCGGTAAGTCCGTTCCTCTAGGGCTGGTATCCGGGCAAACGATGGCCACTCCAAGCTCGGCGGCAATGCGATGAGCACCCGCTTTCTGCATGAAATTTTCGTCGTTGCAGGTCAGCCCAGAGAGCCACCAAAGCAGGGGGACACGCTCATCTTCCGCTTGGGGCGGCAAATAAACGGCAAAGGTCATGTCGCAATCCAGCGCACGGGAGTAGTGGCGGTAGCGCTTATGCCAGCCACCGAAACTGCGGTTAGCAGACACCAGTTCTAAAGTTTCACTCATGCTCATGGGCAGGTTCCTTTAAATGCAACAAACGCGGCAGGTTATCCCCACCGCGTTTAAACGTGCCAACTATAATACTCAGTAATGCAACACGGTACGAATGCTCTTACCGGCATGCAGTAAATCAAAGGCTTCGTTGATCTTCTCAAACGGCATGTCGTGGGTAATGAAGTCGTCGATATTGATCTCGCCATTCATATACCGGTCGACGTAGCCAGGAAGCTCGCTGCGCCCTTTGACCCCACCGAAGGCGGACCCTTTCCAAACTCGTCCTGTCACCAATTGGAAGGGCCGTGTCGAGATCTCCTCGCCAGCCCCAGCCACACCGATCACGATCGATTCGCCCCAGCCTTTATGGCAGCACTCTAGCGCCGAGCGCATCACGTTGACGTTGCCGATACACTCAAACGAATAGTCGACACCGCCATCGGTCATATCGACGATGACTTGCTGGATTGGGTCTGAGTACTCTTTCGGGTTCACGAAATCCGTAGCACCAAACTGCTTGGCCAGCTCGAACTTATCGGCGTTAACGTCGATGGCGATAATCCGACCCGCTTTGGCCATCACCGCACCTTGAATCACGGCCAAACCGATCGCCCCGAGCCCAAATACCGCCACCGTGGCGCCCGGCTCTACTTTGGCGGTGTTTAGCACTGCACCGATACCGGTAGTCACACCACAGCCCAGCAGGCAGATTTTATCCATGGGCGCTTCTTTAGATACCACGGCCAGGGAGACTTCAGGCAGCACGGTATACTCACTAAAAGTGGAAGTGCCCATGTAGTGGTGAAGCATCTTGCCGTCTAGTGAAAAGCGTGAGGTACCGTCAGGCATGACCCCTTTACCCTGGGTAGCGCGTACGCTGCCACACAGGTTGGTTTTACCAGATAAACAGAATTTACATTTTCCGCACTCGGCGGTGTAGAGCGGAATGACATGGTCGCCCGGCTTGAGGCTGGTGACGCCCTCGCCCACTTCCTGCACAACACCCGCCCCTTCATGGCCGAGCACCGCTGGGAAATTGCCTTCTGGGTCAGCCCCAGAGAGCGTATAGGCATCGGTATGACAGACGCTAGTCGCTGCCATTTTGACGAGCACCTCGCCCGCTTTCGGGCCTTCGACATCAATCTCAACCAATTCAAGCGGCTTACCCGCTTCTAGTGCTACCGCTGCACGTGATTTCATTTCGACTCCTAAATATCAATGACGTCTATCATCCTAACGAAAGCGTTACTCGTCAGTCGCTACCGGGGCAAACTCAATCGGTAACCAGCGATAGCCTTGCTCATCTTCTACGATGTGACCAATACCAGGGAATGGCATATGCGCACCAGCGACCCAGTGCTTATCTTCAACGGCGCTTTCGAGCACACTTTCCCGCGTGCGCACGGCCTGCTCCGGATCGGAATCAAACTCAATGGCGACACTAGGATCAGCAAACTGCACGCCGTAGCTGTGTACCACGTCGCCCCACACCAGCATGGCCTCGTCATCGCTATTGATCATAAAGCTTGAGTGACCCACGGTATGCCCATGGCTGTCTTGTGCAACGATGCCCATCAACACTTGATCACCGGGCGTAAAAGGATTGAAGCGATCCGCTTCCTGGTAAGGCGCTACCGCGTCTTGAGCCATTTCAAAGAAGGCGCGATTACCTTCGGGTGCCGCTGCTGCACGCTCCTCGTCCAGCCAAAAGTCAGCATCGGCTTGGCTGGCACGTAATTCAGCATTAGGGTAGACCGCTTCACCACTCTCATTGGCTAAGCCGCACACGTGATCAGGATGTAAGTGGGTCATCAACACCGTATCGACATCGTCTGGCGAATAGCCCGAAGCGCGTAGATTGCTCTCTACCTGTCCAAGCGACGGGCCGAAGCAGGCGGCTGATCCGGCATCGACCAGCACCAAGTTCTCACCGGTGTGAATAAGGAACGCATTGACGGCGGTTTGCATACCGCTTTCGGCATCAATAAATAGCGCATCCAGGTGGCGAAGAATCTCTTCTTGTTCCATGCCTTTTAGCAAAGAAGTATCAATCGCCGTATGGCCGTCGTAGAGAGCGGTAACTTCATAATCTCCCACCATCATTCGGAACCAGCCAGGCGCTTGCTCTTGCTGTTGCGTGGGTAGCTCGGCTTGAGCACTAACCGCACAACCAGCGCCAATCGCCATTGCCAGGGCACCACGCGACCATTTGGGTAAGTATTTAGACATAAGCTGTACACTCCATTGATACGCTAAAGATGCTAGCAGTGTAGGCCAGCTAGGCGCTATTGATAAAGCGGGATATACTCACAAGATTATTGTCACTGAGCAACAATCGTTTTTAACAGTTAGGAGACAGCGTGCAGCACTGGAGCCGTATCGAAGCGTTTGTCGAGGTGGTGCGGCTGGGCACTTTTTCTGCCGCTGCCCGCCATTTGAAAGTCTCTACTTCGCATATCAGCCGGTTGGTCAGCCAGCTCGAAAATCAGTTGGGCGTACAGCTACTTTACCGCACCACACGACAAATCCGCCTGACCGATGCGGGGGCTACTTATGTAGAGCACTGTCGCCATCTTTTTGATGGGCTACGCGATGCTGAGCAGGCGCTTAGTGAGCTGCAAGCCAAACCCAATGGATTGCTTAAGCTCACCTCGGCAACGACGTTTGGCGAGCGCTTTATTGCCCCGTTAGTAAATGATTTTCAGTGCCTACACCCACAGCTGGACGTACATATGCACTTTACTAACCGGCCGGTGGAGCTGATCGAAGAGGGCTACGATATTGCCATTCGCATGGGGGTGCTGAAAGATTCTAGCCTGATTGCCAGACGCCTGTGCGATCGCCGCGAATATATAGTTGGCTCTCAGGACTATTTTCGCCAAGCACCACGCCCACATACCTTAGCGGAGCTTGGCCAGCACCGCTGCCTGATTGGTTCACGCCCTAACTGGCTCTTTGAAGTGAATGGGCAGCGTCGCGAAGTGCGCGTCGAGGGGTGCTGGACCGGTAATTCCGGCCCGGCGCTATTAGATGCCGCCCGTAAAGGGCTGGGGCTAGCACAGTTACCCGATTATTACGTGGCCCCTTATTTGGCCAGCGGCGAGCTGGTAGCGGTACTTGAACCCTTTCAGCACCACGATACCGCCGTGTGGGCGGTTTACCCCCGCCACCGTCATTTATCACCTAAAATACGGCAGTTGGTGGATTACCTAGTGGCTAATATTGGCAGTGTATTACCAAAGCATTCATCCACTTAGCACTCAATCGCATTAACAGCGAGGCCACCTTTGGAGGTCTCTTTGTACTTATCCTGCATATCGCGGCCGGTATCGCGCATGGTGCGAATCACTTTATCCAGCGATATAAAGTGTTCGCCATCGCCGTGCAGTGCCATGCGCGCAGCATTGATCGCTTTGACAGAAGCGATCGCATTGCGCTCTATGCAAGGCACTTGGACGAGGCCGCCTACCGGGTCGCAGGTCAAACCCAGATTATGTTCCAAACCGATTTCAGCGGCATTTTCCACCTGACCCGGCGAGCCCCCCAGCACTTCAGCAAGCCCTGCCGCCGCCATAGCGCAGGCGGAGCCTACTTCGCCTTGGCAACCTACTTCAGCGCCGGAAATGGAGGCGTTCTTTTTGCACAAGATGCCGACAGCGCCCGCAGTGAGCAGAAAATCCACCACATCCGCTTCGCTAGCATCAGGCTCGAACTTCAAATAGTAAGCCAACACGGCTGGCACAATGCCCGCCGCCCCATTGGTCGGCGCGGTGACCATTCGCCGACCGGCGGCGTTCTCTTCATTCACCGCCAACGCAAACACGTTGACCCAATCCATTACGGTGAAGCTCGACACAATGAGGCGCTGGTTCTCCGGCGGACTTAGCAGCTGTTGATGCAGCAACTGTGCCCGTCGACGCACCTTCAATCCCCCCGGCAAGTGCCCAGTGGCACGCAAGCCATTTTCAATACTGTCACTCATGGCCTGCCAAATAGTCAGCAGTTCTTCACGAATGGCCGTCTCACTTCGCCAGGCTTTCTCATTCTCCATCATCAACTGGCTAATGCGCAGTCGATGCTGCTTGCACAGTGCCAGCAACTCGGCGGCGGTGTTGAAGGGATAGGGTAATGTCGTACGGTCTTCACCCACTTCGCCTTGATCGGCTTTGGCTTGATCGACATAAAAGCCGCCGCCCAGTGAGTAATAGGTATTTGTCGCCAACAGAGTATCGTTAGAGTAGGCGCTCAACACCATGGCATTGGGATGAAACGGTAGGCAGGTGTCATCCCACTCGACATCCCGGCCATGTTCAAAGGCGATCGGCTGCCCATTGGCCAGCAGCAACGGCTCGCCCGCCTCCAATTGCTTCAATCGTGAAGCAATCGTATCGGGGTCGATGCTTTCCGGTGCCTCTCCCATGAGACCCATGATAACGGCTTGATCGGTACCGTGACCCACGCCGGTGGCGGCCAGTGAGCCATGAAGTCTTACCACGACTCGCGTGACGGAGGCGTCTTCGAGCGCCATGGCAAAATCACGCGCAGCGCGCATCGGCCCGACCGTATGGGAACTGGAGGGTCCAATACCAATACGAAAAAGATCAAACACACTAATAGCCATGCCGATAACCCCTCACAACGTTGTTATTGCCTGCCCATTTAACACTTTGCAGGGGCGATGACCAAACGTCGAGCGAATAACCACAATATCGACGTGCGAACACATAAGTGTGACGATATAATGAACATTCACCCCTGCATGTTTGCATATGCACGTCACGACGCTGCTTACCCACAAAGGATGTCGGTATGTCTTCTTCACCTCCCTGGCCAATAGGGTTTCAAACTATTTTAATACGTGCAGTGTTATACGTATTTTTCATTGGCGCAATTGCCCAAGGTGCTTATCTTGAAGCGCTTTATCTTCCCTCAGTGCGGTTTTCTGAGCTGGGTTTTACTGAATTTACGCAAACACTCGTGCTGGCCACCTGCTGCGCCATGCTGGTTTATATTCGCCAGGTGCTTAGGGTATGGCCCACCGTCAGCCTGCTGCTACTCGCGTTTGTAGCGGCCTCACTGGTGCGCGAGCAAGATCATTTCCTGGATAACTATGTGGCTGATAACACTTGGAAAGTGCTAGTAGCGCTGATCATTTTCCCAGCACTCTTTTGGGTGGTTAAGCAACGTAATCGCTTCCTCGTTGAGTTTGCCCATTACAGCAATACTTTCGCCTTTGGCTTGTTTACGGCGGGCGTACTGACCACGTATATCTTCTCGCGCCTGCATGGCCGGCAAGAGTTTTGGCAATTAATACTCGAAGATAGCTATTCAGGCACCTTTAAGAGTGTCGCTGAAGAAGTCGTGGAGCTTCTCGGTTACAGCTTGATATTGATTGCCACACTGGAGCTACTGCTGTTGGCTCGTCGCATTTATAAGACACAACGCCAAACGCCTGCATAACGCTTTCTATTGGCAGACCCATTACACTAGGCCAAACATAAAAAAGCCCGCCGTTCAGTGAACGGCGGGCTTTTTAGGTCTTAGCCACTATTTAGGTATCAGCAGCTATCGATCACTCGTCGAGGAACGAACGCAGCGGCTCAGAGCGGCTGGGGTGACGCAGCTTACGCAGCGCTTTGGCTTCAATCTGACGGATTCGCTCACGCGTCACGTCAAACTGCTTGCCTACCTCTTCCAACGTATGGTCGGTATTCATATCGATACCAAAACGCATACGCAGCACTTTTGCTTCGCGTGCAGTCAAGCCACCTAATACGTTACGCGTCGCTTCGATAAGGCCTTCACCGGTGGCCATATCGATCGGCAGCAGCATGGTGCCATCTTCGATAAAGTCGCCCAGGTGTGAATCATCATCGTCACCAATCGGCGTCTCCATGGAGATCGGCTCTTTGGCGATTTTGAGCACCTTGCGTACTTTGTCTTCGGGCATTTCCAAGCGCTCGCCGAGCTCTTCCGGCGTCGGCTCACGACCCATTTCCTGCAGCATTTGACGCGAAACGCGATTGAGCTTGTTGATGGTCTCAATCATATGCACCGGAATACGAATAGTGCGCGCCTGGTCAGCAATCGAGCGGGTGATTGCCTGACGAATCCACCACGTGGCATAGGTCGAGAACTTGTAGCCACGGCGGTATTCGAACTTGTCGACCGCTTTCATCAGACCGATGTTGCCTTCCTGAATGAGATCCAGGAACTGCAAACCACGGTTGGTGTACTTCTTGGCAATCGAGATCACCAAGCGCAAGTTAGCCTCAACCATCTCTTTCTTGGCACGGCGCGCTTTCGCCTCGCCAATGGAGAGCTTGCGGTTCACCTCTTTGAGATCGGCAACCGAGAGCTGCACCATGTCTTCTTCAAAGGCGATTTTGCGCTGGGCACGAGCGATATCGGCGCGCAGCGGCTCAAGACGGTCAGCGTACTTGCTCTGCGCTGCCTGAAAATCATCCAGCCACGTTTTGCGTGACTCGTTACCCGGAAACGACTTGATAAACGTTTTGCGCGGCACCTTGGCTTTTTTCACGCACAGCTGCATGACCGCTTTTTCCTGGGCACGCACTTGCTCGACACTGATACGCACTTGACCAACCAGGCGCTCAAAGTGCTTGGGGACCAGCTTGATGGGCGAGAACAGCACTGCCAGGCGGGCCTGCTCAGCCTTCAGCTCAGGGCTACCGCGACCGTGCTTGGCAAACGCTGCTTCTACCAGTGCGTTCTGCTCACGAATCTGTTCGAAACGTGCACGCGCCTCTTCTGGATCCGGGCCGCCTTCGCTAGCCGTGGAATCCTCGTCCTCGTCTTCGCCATCCCCTTCGACCTCGTCATCAAGGTCGGCTTCGGGCTCCGGCTCCGGCACTTCTGCCTCAGCGACACCGGGGATCCCCTCATCAGGGTCAATGAAGCCCGAGAAGAGATCCGAGAGTCGTCCCGGCGCCTCTTCATCCTGAGTGGCGTCATAGGCATCCAGAATGGACGCGACGGCCCCCGGCAAATAGGCCAGAGACGACATCACCTCACGGGTGCCCTCTTCGATCCGCTTGGCGATTTCAATTTCGCCTTCACGGGTTAGAAGCTCAACCGTGCCCATCTCACGCATGTACATGCGGACGGGGTCAGTGGTGCGGCCTACATCGCTTTCCACGGCGGCAAGGGCCGCTACGGCCTCTTCCGCAGCGGACTCGTCCGTGGAGTGATCCGACATCATCAAAGTGTCTTCATCAGGCGCTTCTTCAACGACACTAATACCCATGTCGTTGATCATGCCAATGATGTCTTCCACTTGATCCGGGTCGGCGATATCCTCGGGTAGATGGTCGTTGACCTCGGCATAGGTCAGGTAGCCCTGTTCCTTGCCTCGAGCGATCAACTCCTTCAGACGTGACTGCTGCTGCGCATTTCCAGCCATAGAAACCCTATCTCGACGAAGAAGAATGAAACACCTGGAGCGCTGAATCGATTAAACTCAACAAGCCGAACAGTATAGCGTAATTCACCGGAATTTTTCCAGCTTGACGTATTTGCGCGGTCAATCAGGTGTGTTAGGTTGTTCGGTTAGGCCAGCGCTCGGTGGCTGACCCTATATCTGGTGCTGAAACGTTAGGAATTCAACCCCAGCGCTCAAAACACCGCCTTATTAGCGCTTACTCGCCGCTAACAATTGCATAAATTTCAACCGCTCCTGAGCAGTAAGCTTCACTCCAGACTCCTGCTTTTTTACCAATGCAGAGAACTGCTGCATCATGGCATCGACCTCTTCCTTAGGATCGATTTGCTCTTTTATGGCTTTAAGGTAATTTATATTACCCATAAGCTCTGTCTCTCTATGCTCTTTTGGAAGCAGCAATTCTTTCTTGGCTATTTCATTTAATAGCCGACCTTCTTCAGTCCCCTGAAAATGCGCCAACACCACCTGAGGGCTGCGATAGCGCCCTGCCTTGAGCAACGCAATCAACTCGTGGCATAACGGCGTGTCATCATCCTCTGGCAGCCAATCCAACTGATCAGGCAACGCAGCCACCAAATTAGGCTCGTGAAGCAACAACTGGATAATACGCCCGACAGGGGATAGCACCTGCGTGCGGGTACGCGCTCCTTTAGCGGGCGCTGCTGAAACCGGCCCCGCCATTGATGCCGACAAAGGCGCATCGGCTTCTGCTTCAGCCGACCCCTGTGAACGCTGTCGCTGTGCCGCCTGGGTACGCTTTGCGAGCAGTGATTTCAATTGCTCTTGCGCCAAGCCGCTTCGCTGCGCCAATGACTCAAACAGTAGTGATTTGAGCATGCCATCAGGCACTTTGTTCAATGCCTCCAGCACCTGACTGGCAAACCGCTCACGCCCTTCCACCGTATTCAAGTCGCGCCCTTGGGCTGCTTGCTCGAACAGGAACTCTGACAGCGGCATCGCACAGGTGACGCGATCCTGAAACGCCTGCGTACCCTCTCGACGCACGAGCGTGTCAGGGTCATCTCCCTCGGGCAGAAACAGAAAACGCGCTTCGCGACCATCGATCATTTGCGGTAAGGCGGTTTCCAATGCCCGGCTCGCCGCCTGCCTTCCGGCGCGGTCACCGTCAAAACAGAACACCACACGACTCACCAGCCGAAACAGACGGGTCAAATGATCTTCTGTGGTAGCGGTTCCCAGCGTGGCCACCGCGTTATGAATACCGAACTGCGCCAGCGCCACGACATCCATATAGCCTTCCACCATGACAAGCTGTTCAAGCTTGCTGGAGGCTTGGCGTGCTTCATACAAGCCATAGAGTTCGCGGCCTTTATGGAACACGGGCGTTTCCGGCGAGTTGAGGTATTTGGGCTGATCATCGCCCATCACTCGCCCGCCAAACGCAATGGTGCGCCCACGCAAGTCACGAATCGGAAACATCACCCGATCCCGAAAGCGGTCATAGGTACGCCCGGTATCTTCACGATGAATCAGTAGACCGTATTCGACCTGTACCGGCTCACCGATACCGCGCTCGCTAAGATGCTGCTTTAGGGCTTCCCAGCCAGCGGGCGCGTAACCGATACCATACGTCTTGATCACTTCATCCGAGAGCCCACGACCCGACAAATAGCGCTGGGCGGATTGACCCTCCTGCATTTTCAAACGCTCGCGATAAAAGCTGGCGGCGAGTTCAAGCAGGTTAACGCCCTCTTTGCGCTTCTTTTCACGCTGCTGAGCGCGTGGGTCATCAGCCCCTTCGCGAGGCACTTCAATCCCTAGACGCCCAGCTAACTGCTCCACCGCCTCAGGAAACGGCAGTTTGTCGTACTCCATCAAGAAGCGTAGTGCATTACCATTCGCTCCGCAGCCAAAGCAGTGATAAAACTGCTTATCTGCGCTAACGGTAAACGATGGGGTTTTCTCTTGATGAAAGGGGCATAGCCCAGAGTAGTTACGGCCGGCCTTTTTCAGTTGCACACGCTCACCGACCACCTCGACCACATCAACGCGGCCTAATAGGTCATCGATAAAACGCTGTGGAATTTGGCCTGCCATGAACGTCGGGCATCCTCGCGCAACGCGCTAACTTTCGAGACTGTTTTTAAAAACTGTTGTTAAAAACCGTTGCTAAAAACTATTTTTTAAAAGCTGCTTTTGAAAACACCATTCAAGACCATCAGGTCATTGCCACGCAAGGGCACTCTGAGCAGTGAAAATCTTGGGTAACGGCAGCTTTGAAAAAACGACAGTCCAAAACAAACGGCCACCTAGTGGCGGCCGCTTGGCATCCCTCTTGAGACGACCAGCTAACAGCGCCGGCCCCCTCGGGTACGGATCAATAGAGCCGTTCGAAACGCTTTTGCTCACGCTGAACTTTCTTAGCGTGGCGTTTTACGGCAGCTGCCGCTTTGCGTTTACGCTCAGCAGTCGGCTTCTCATAGTGCTCGCGGCGGCGTACTTCAGAGAGAACACCGGCTTTTTCGCAAGAACGCTTGAAGCGACGCAGGGCGACGTCAAACGGCTCGTTATCACGTACTTTTACAGAAGGCATTAAGCACTCACCTACCTTAAGGAGTCTTGAGTTCGGATAGTACGTACATCGCAAAATTTCGATTTGAAACGCGGTGTACGACCCAGTTTTACAGCGCACAGTAGTCTAGTCGTCACTGGCTATCTTTGCAAATGCTTACGCTCACCGGTGACGACAATGCTAAACTATGGCCTTGATGATTTTACCTTTATATCTTTAATGAGTCGCTCTTTATGCGTGTTTTGGGCATTGAAACATCCTGTGACGAAACGGGCGTCGCGCTTTACGATACCTCGCTCGTCGGTGGCAAAGGGCTACTTGCCGATGCGTTATATAGTCAAATCGCCATGCATGCCGAATTTGGCGGCGTAGTCCCCGAGCTCGCCTCCCGGGACCATACCCGCAAGCTGCTGCCGTTAATCGAGCAGGTGCTTAGCGATGCCAACTTGACGCGCCATGATCTGGACGGCATTACCTACACAGCAGGCCCAGGCTTAGTCGGCGCGTTAATGGTGGGCGCCAGCACCGCTCACGGCATGGCACGGGCATTAAATATTCCCGTGCTGGGCGTCCACCACATGGAGGGCCATTTGCTGGCACCGATGCTGGAAGATGAACCACCGGAGTTTCCGTTTGTGGCCCTGCTGGTTTCGGGCGGTCACACCCAGCTTGTCGAAGTGCAGGGGCTGGGCCGTTATGAACTGCTCGGTGAATCGGTGGATGACGCGGCAGGCGAAGCGTTTGATAAAGCGGCCAAGATGCTGGGTCTGGCCTACCCGGGTGGCCCTCTGGTGGCCAAACTCGCAGAGCAGGGCGATCCCAAACGCTTTCGCTTCCCACGGCCCATGACTGACCGGCCGGGTCTCGATTTCAGTTTTTCGGGGTTAAAAACCCATACGATGACCGCCATTCGCCAATTAGAGGCAGCTGGCGAGCTCGACGATCAAGCGCGCGCCGATGTAGCCCGCGCTTTTGAAGAAGCCGTTGTCGATACGCTAGTGATTAAGTGCCGTCGGGCGCTAGATCAAACCGGCCTCAAACGTTTGGTAGTGGCGGGTGGCGTTAGCGCCAATCATCGGCTGCGCGAGCGGCTACAGGTCGAGTGTCAAAAGCGTCAGGCGCGCGCCTACTATCCGCGCGGTCGGTTCTGCACCGATAACGGCGCCATGATTGCATACGTGGGTGCTCAACGCCTTGCCGCAGGCGAAAGCGATACCCCCGGTCTCATGCAGGCGACGCCCCGCTGGCCGCTGAACCAACTGACGCCGCCGACGGTTGCTGACAGCTAGCAGCGCTAGGAGCCGCGAAACGGCGGCTCTTCACCGCGACGCAGTCGACGAATATTGAGCCCGTGGCGAGCCAGCACCAACACACTGAAGCCGCCAACTACTATAAAATACTCAGGCGCCAGCCACGCGCATATCGGCGGCGCCACCAAAGCACTCATTAGTGAAGCCATCGCCGCCGTCTTTAGCCGCCAAACCAGCAGTGCCCATACCAACGCAGTGAGTAGCGCGACATTCGGCACCAATACCAGCAGCGCTCCAAATGCACTGGCAACCGCCTTTCCGCCACGAAAGCCGTGCCAGAGCGGGAAGCTGTGGCCTAATAACACCGCTAACCCAACCAATCCCTGCATCCATATCGGGCAATTCATGAGCTTGGCACCCAGCACGGCAGGCATGGCTTTTAAAGCGTCTAGCAGCAGTGTCGCTGCCGCCAAGCGGGAGCCATACAGGCGCAGCACGTTGGAAAAGCCTGGGTTGAACGAGCCATGTTGCCGGGGGTCACCCACGCCAGCCAGGCGGCAAACGCTCAGTGCTGCCAGCCAACTGCCGCTTAAATATCCCACCACTATCCATAGCATGACGCTCTGCTCGCGTTGTAGACCGTGCTGTTAGCCCGGCCCGCTGTCGTTTAGCCCCATCCTAACGTACAATCGCCGGCTTGTTGCAGCAGGGGAAGGCAAAATGGATCGTATTTTGATTGAAGCGTTGAAGGTCGATACCGTCATCGGTGTCTATGATTGGGAGCGCTCTATTCAACAGTCGCTAAGCTTAGATTTAGTCTTGGCGACCGATATACGCTCAGCGGCAGCTACCGACGATTTACGTCTGACCCTGGATTACGCCGCCATTTGTCAGCGCATTCAACAATTTGCCAACGAGCATCAATTCGCCTTGGTCGAAACCTTCGCCGAACGCCTCGCAGAGTGTCTGCGCTCAGAATTCCCTGTTACCTGGTTACGCCTCACTGTGCGTAAACCCGGCGCGGTGCCTAACGCGGCCAGCGTCGGTCTGGAAATCACCCGCGGCACTTTATCAGAGGCAACGCAGGGGCCCAGCGCATGAAGCTGGTGACGGTTAGTTTAGGTAGCAATATCGAGCCTGTCCGGCATATTCGCTACTGCCTCGATGCGCTTGCTGATACGTTTGGCGCGCTGCAAATTTCACGTGTGTTTGAAAGCGAGCCTGTCGGTTTTATCGACAACCGCAACTTCTATAACCTAGTGGTGGCCTTTCACAGTGACTGGTCCCCTGGCGAGCTTCAGGCGTGGAGCAAGCAGTTGGAAATCGCGCATGGCCGGCGCGCCAACACGGCCAAATTTAGCCCCCGCGCGCTAGATATCGATTTACTCACGGTGGGCAGCCTCTGCGGTACCATCGATGATGTCACGCTGCCACGTGGCGAAATAACGCACAATGCGTTCGTGCTACAGCCGCTTGCTGAACTGCTGCCCACTGAGCGCCACCCTCTCAGCGATACTTCCTATGGGGCACTATGGGAAGCCTTCGAGCTCGGTAGTCAGCGCCTGTGGGCAGTCAATTTTAGCTGGCGGGGCCGGTGGATCTCCCAGGCGGATGAGGTACCCCGGTTGGCCGCGGCGCGCCGATAACCGGCTACTCAATCGCTTCCGCGACGGCTTGCCCACGCCGTGTGCGTATCGCCTCACCCAGCGCTGCACCTTGATATCCTTCGGCAATCAACGCCTGAGGGCTGATCCCACTAGCCGCTTGCCAAGCATTATTCAGCTGCATTACTTGCTCAGGCGCCAGGATTGAGACGAGCGCCAGTTGCTCTTCGACCTGCTCGGGCTTCCGCCAGCCATCTAACCTTTCCAGCCAGTGCAGCACGCCCTGACTTTCAAGGGGCACGGCCAGCAGCGCGTGAGTGAGTGCAGTATGGCGCGCTAACTGGGCCACCCGGTTCGGCAACTTGAGCCGCGCCGCCAATGCATCACGCTGCTCAGCACTTAACGGCGACACTAACTGTGCGTAGCGCCAATGCGCCACGGCTAACGCACTGCGCTGAGGCGTCAGATGCATTGCCGCCAATCCTTGCGCCAGCAACGAACCCACGAGCTCTGAAAACCAAACAGGGAGCGCTTCACAGCGCTCAAGGGTAGTGAAATAGACCTCAGGACGTGGCTCGCCAAGCGCCTTTTCAGATTCTACCCACACCCGCTCAGCGGCCAAGTGTTCAAGTTCACCGCTGCGGCTTACTTGGCGCATCAACTCTAGCGTCTCGTCAGCGATGGTAAACCCCAACGATGCATAGCGGGCCAGAAAGCGCGCCGTGCGCAGAACCCGCAATGGATCTTCACTAAACGCGACCGAGATATGTCGCAGCACGCGTTGCTCGATATCTCCCTGGCCATTGAACGGGTCGGTTAGCTCCCCCTCAACACTCTGGGCAATCGCATTGATGGTTAGATCGCGGCGTAACAGATCCTCTTCCAGAGTGACATCAGGGCTGGCGTGCACTTCAAACCCGGCATAGCCACGCCCTGACTTTCGCTCAGTCCGTGCAAGCGCATACTCCTCGGCGGTGTCTGGATGCAAAAACACCGGAAAATCGCGCCCCACCGGCTTAAAGCCACGTTTGCGCATGGCTTCTGGCGTGGCGCCCACCACGACCCAATCATTATCGACAACCGGCCAACCGAGCAACGCATCGCGCACCGCGCCGCCGACACGATAAACCTGAAGACCCGCTAACCGAGTATCCGTGCGTTGTTGCGTCGCATTTTTGTCCATAACGCTCTCTAGTTTCCCCGCTGGCGGCTGGGCACGCTGGTGCGCTCACCGCTGTCGAGGTTTAGCGCGGTCAAACGCCCGCCCCACACGCAGCCGGTATCCAGCGCTTCGACCGACACCTGCGCATGCGGCGCCCTCCCCTCTAGTGCCGCCCAGTGACCAAACAACAGCTGTGTGTCGTCTGCACGGGGGTATTGAAACCAGGGTAGAAAGCCCTCTGGGGCACTTTCAAGCCCTTCTTTGGCGGCAAAGTCCAATCGCCCCTCGCCATCAATAAAGCGCATTCGGGTAAACACATTGACGATCATGCGAAGCCGATCCATCCCTTCTAGATCGTCGCGCCAGCGGTCTGGCTGGTTGCCAAATAGCTGGGTCAAAAAGGCGCCCGAGGTATCGCTTGCCAGCGCCGCTTCGACTTCATGGCCAAATGACTGGGCCTGAGGCACGCTCCACTGGGGCAGTAGACCGGCATGGGTCATTAGCGTGCGCTGTTCGAGCACACTGAGCGGCTGGCTTTGTAGCCAGTCCAGCAACCTCTCGCGGTCAGGAGCGTCAAGAATATCGCTCAGCGTGTCATGCTTTTTAAGTTTACCGCCACCCCGGGCAACGACCAGTAAATGGAAGTCGTGATTGCCCAACACGCACCGTGCAGCGCTGCCGAGCGCCTGCACTTCTCGCAAGCACGCTAAAGACCCAGGGCCACGGTTAATCAAATCGCCCACCAGCCAAAGCGTATCCCGCTGAGGGTCAAAACTCAGTGTTTCCAGTAGCGCGACAAATTCAGCGTGGCAGCCATGTAAATCGCCGATCGCATAGGTACTCATGCGTAAGGCCTTTTTGAGCAAATGAATGCGTTAAATACTAACATCTCGGCGGCCTATTCTGCCTGTCGTTGAGGTTGTATGTGGACGAATAACGCTGGTGAAAATGGCCGATTTGGATCACTATAAATTTCAACTGGCCGCTCTCACAGGACATATCAGCCAGCCCAGCCACCCTAGCAAGTCATGTCGATTCACCCCCCTGTTAAGGAAAACATACCTTTATGTCGATGGATCCTACCCGACGTGGGCTGCTACGGGCCGCTACCCTTGCGGGCATTGGCGCCATGGTCCTGCCCGGCACAGCCCTGTTACCTGTCGTTCAGGCATCTGCCACTCAACGCTCCACCGCTAGCGCGCCTGTGATGGTGAAGGGTTGGTTGCTCAAGGCGGGTGACCGCTGATGTACATCGATTTTGAACAGATCAGCGAAGATAGCGACGCTTTTGATGTTTGTATAATCGGCGCCGGCGCAGCGGGCATTTCCATGGCGGTCACACTTTCCGAGCGAGGGCACCGCGTGTTGCTGTGCGAAGGTGGCGACGCTGATTACAGCGAACGCTCTCAGGAGTGCTATCGAGGCGACGTCGTCGGCGACCCCTATATTCCTCTTCATGGCGCTCGACTGCGCTATTTAGGGGGATCGACTAACCATTGGGGCGGCGTTTGTCGCCCGCTAGACCGCTATGACTTTCGCGCCAAGGCAGCTGCCAGCGAGACAGCATGGCCAATTGAGCGTGGAGCGCTATCACCCTACTATCGCACTGCCGCCAAGTTACTCGACTTAGAAGTGCCCCCCGCCGACCAGCCTGTTCCTGGTGCTGGATTGAAGCGCATCTATTTTTCACTGGGCAACCCGACACGCTTGAAAGATAAGTACGCTGAAACGCTACGCGAATCGACCATGCTTGAGTGCTGTCTTACGGCCAATTTGATGGCGCTGGAGACCCAAAATGGCACCGTCATTAGCGCCACGTTTCAAAATTACCAAGGTGATTATCGCTCAGTACGCGCGCGCTATTTTGTGCTGGCCTGCGGCGGTATAGAGAACTCACGCTTGCTACTGTGGTGTAACCAACAATCCCAAAGCCAATTAATACCTCAGCACGCCACCCTGGGTCGCTATTGGATGGAGCACCCCCACGCCACGGTGGGAAAAGCGCTGCTGTTTGAGCCAGCGGCTCTGGGCATGGACGATGAGTACAATATATTTCTTTCGCCTATCGCTGACGCCCTAGAATCGCGTCAAATACTGAATTGTGGCCTGCGGTTACACCGCATGAATGCTGAAGCCACTCAGGAGCTAATTGAGGAGCTCGTGGAACAAGCGCCAGCGTTAGCCGGACGGCTTCGGGTATGGCAAGCACAGGGAAAGGTGATACATGGCGCAGTACTCAGAGCCGCCTGGGAACAAGAGCCGCGCTTTGAGAATCGCATCGAACTCAGTCAAGAGCTGGACAAACTGGGTGTACCCCGCAGCCGCTTGGTGTGGCAGCAGTCTGAGCTTGACCGTCGCACCCTTCGTGAGAGCATGCTACTGCTGGGTGAGTATCTGCGTGATAACGAGGTAGGCAGGCTACAGCTGGCTGACTGGTTAGCCGACACTCCCGTGCAGCTACCCACCGACGGCGAGCTGGCAGGACGCCACCACATGGGGGGTACACGCATGAGCGTTACGCCAGAAGAAGGGATCGTCGACCGCGACTGTCGTCTGTTTGCCCAGGAAAATTTTTACGTAGCGGGCTCCAGCGTGTTTGCCAGCGCAGGCCACGCCAACCCCACATTAACGCTGGTGCAGTTGGCCCTGCGGCTTTGTGATCACCTGGAAACCAAGTTAGCGTCGATCATTTAATGGAGCTGGAGCGGTGCCGCCAATCTGAACGGTGCTATCGTCACTTCAAAGGCGCGCTGCGTGGACGTGTCCAGCAGCGTGTAGGCGCCTTCCATCACCCCCACTGGGGTTTGAAGAATGGCACGGCTGGTATAGCGAAAACTTTGGCCGGGGCCAATCAACGGCTGCTGGCCGACCACGCCTTTGCCACGCACTTCCTGGCAGTCGCCGCTGCCCTGGGTGATTTTCCAGTAGCGCGCCATCAGTTGAACGCTATGCGGGCTTTGGTTATGAACCGTCACCGTGTAGCTAAACACATAGCGCGATTCCACCTCATTGGATTCGTCGGCACGGTAGCTCGGCGCAACACTGACCTCGATCGCTAAACTACTCACGCTTGGGCGCCCCGTTCACTGCTTGCCGCTTCATCCGCCGCCACGCGATTGGCAATGGCCACGTACTCAGCGACTGTCAATGTTTGCGGGCGGCGGATGGGATCAATCCCCAGGTCTTCCAAGGTATCTGCCGTTACCCGCCCTTTAAAGTTATTGCGCAGCGTTTTGCGCCGCTGGCCAAAGGCGAGCTTCACCAGTTCAAACAGCAGCGCGGGATCATCCGCCGTATGGGGCAGCGTTTCGTGGGGAGTTAAGCGCACAATGGCGGAGTCGACTTTGGGCCGTGGCACAAACGCTTCTGGCGGCACGATAAACAGCTGCTCCACCTGACAGTAATACTGCGCCATGACCGAAAGGCGCCCCCAATCTGTGCCGCCAGGCTCAGCGGCCAAACGTTCAACGACCTCTTTTTGCAGCATAAAGTGCATATCTTCAATCGCACTTCCCGCTGCCAGCAAATGGATGATCAGCGGCGTGGAAATGTTATAGGGCAGGTTACCCACCACGCGCAGCGCAGGCCCCTCGCCTTTCAGCGCGGCAAAATCAAACTTCAGCGCGTCACCTTCATGAATCACAAAATCGGGGTAGTTAAAAAACTGCACCCGCAGCCCTGGGATCAGATCACGGTCGAGTTCAATCACCTCCAGATGTCCTGCTGCTTCCAGCAGCGGCTCGGTCAGCGCGCCCTGCCCTGGGCCGATTTCGACAAGACGATCCGTCGAGCGTGGGCCAACGGCACGAACGATCCGCGAAATAATGCCAAGGTCGCGCAAAAAGTTCTGACCAAAGCGTTTACGAGCGCGGTGTTGGGGCACAGTAGACATCAAACGGTGTTCCTTGGAGTGCGGATTCAATCGGGAGTGTTTCGCAGCAAATGCTAAACAGCAGCAGACAATCGCTGGTCAGCTAGACGGCGTGCCAGGGCAATAGCGACGTTTAGGCTACCTGGGTCTGCCACGCCTTTGCCTGCCAGATGCAGCGCGGTGCCATGGTCGACCGAGGTGCGCACCAGTGGCAAGCCCAGGGTAATATTGGCGGCCTGACCAAAGCCTGCGTATTTTAACACCGCTAAGCCCTGATCATGGTACATCGCCAGCACGGCATCGACATCTGCCAAGTGCCGGGGGGTAAATAGCGTGTCGGCAGGCAAGGGGCCACGAATATCCATCCCCTCAGCGCGCAGGGCATCTAGTGCGGGGATAATGATATCCAGCTCTTCGCGACCCAAATGGCCATCTTCACCGGCATGAGGGTTCAGACCACACACCGCAATTCGCGGCTTGGCAATCCCAAACTGGCGCTGCAAATCAGCCGCTAACAAACGGCTGATGCGGGTGACGCGCTCAAACGTGATGGCATCCGCGACGCTGCGCAGCGGCAAGTGGGTCGTCACCAGCGCCACGCGCAGATCACCACTCCCCTGCCATTCCGTTGACGTCGCATGCAGTGCTGCATCGGTGGCCAGCATCATCACCACGTCATCAACACGGCAGGCATCACGCAACCATTCCGTATGACCGGTAAAACCGGGGTGACCGCCTTCTATTATCACGCCTTTATGCAGCGGTGCCGTCACCATGGCAGCAGCCTGACCACGCTGGCAGGCATCGACTGCCAGCGCCAGAGTGGAAAGTACATAATCGGCATTGGCTGGATCAAGAACGCCCGGCTGAGCGGGCGCTTTAAGCGCAACAGGCCAAACAGGCAATACGTGCGTGCCCACGGGACACTCACCTACCGAACACTCGGCCACGACAACCTTAAGCCCCAGCGCGGTGGCCCGCTGGCGCAGCATTTCCGGATCGCCAATGGCCACGGTCTTTGAGGGAAGCAGCCCCCGGGACGCCAGCATTAACGTTAGCTCAGGGCCAATCCCCGCGGGCTCGCCAGTCGTCACGACCACCGGCAGGGCACTGTCTGACAGAGAGACGCTATCGGCCATTAGAGACGAATATCGACAAAGGCCTGGGCGCGAATCTCTTGCTGCCAGCTCTCTAGCTCTTCGTTCGCACGACGTTGGAAAATCGCTTGGCGCACCTGCTCACGCTGGCTCTCTTGAGTAACGTTCTGGCGACGGCGCTCTTCTACTTCAATCACGTGGTAGCCAAACTGAGAGCGCACCGGTTGTGAAACTTGATTAACGTCTAGTTCACGCATGGCTTCCTCAAACGCTGGCACGGTTTGCCCTGGGCGCACCCAGCCAAGTTCACCACCGTTGAGTGCGGTACCGCTGTCATCGCTATACTCGCGTGCCACCGAGGCAAAATCTTCGCCTTGCATTAACCGCTGGCGCACCTCTTCTGCTCGCGCACGGGCTTGGTTTTCATCGCGGTTCGGGGTCAGCGAAATCAGCACATGCCGGGCACGCGTCTCTTCAATAAAGTTTTGCTCGCCGCTCTGCCCCTGCTGCTGGTCTAGAAAACGCTCAACGTCACGATCACTGACAGAGACACGATTACTGATTTGGCGTTGCTGCACTTGGCGCATCAGCATCTCGCGACGCACATCTTCACGTACGCTAGCAAGCGTTAGGCCATCTGCTTCCACCGCATCGGCAAATTCATCCAACGTCATGCCGTTTGATTCGGCGATCGAGCGAACCTGGCCGTTGAGTTCAGTGTCGTCGATGGTCAGGCTGGCATCTTCCGCCATCTGGAGCTGGATCTCTTCCATCACCATACGCTCGAGCACTTGCTGCTCAAGCTGGCTACGCGGCGGCAAATTGCCGCCCTGTGCCTGGGCCTGCTGCTCAATTTGCGCCATCCGGTCGTCGAGCTCACTACGCATGATGACATCGTTATTGACCACGGCCACGACACTATCCAGTGCCTGACGCTGAGTGGACTGGAAATTCTGCGCCTGGAGTGTCAGCGGCGCCAACGCAAGACCAGCGCCAACGCACAAAGCAAGTAGGCTACCCGCAGAGAACTGTGTCATTCGGCCTAGCAAGGGCTTTCTCATTTTCATAACAAACGTCTCTTTCATTAGCCATTCGATGGAAGTCATTTACAGGGCAGTCGGACGATAGCCAGGAATGGTCTGTTCAAAATAGCTGTCCGCATCCTGGCCAACGCCGCCTAAGCCACGGAATACGAAGCGCAAGAATAACCCGCGATCGTTAAAGTCATCCTCGATCGGGGCGGTGTCATTGTCATCGACCCATTCACGCCATACCAACTGCAGGCCATAGCAGCAGTTGTTCCACTGCACGCCTGCCAACTGCTCCAATGAGCGGTCGTTGGTTTGATCGTGAAGGTAGCGGCCAATCAAATCAATGCTGGTGCTGGCTTTCCAAGCAAACGACAGATCCCACTCTTCGCGGTTGTAATCACGGAAGCCATCGTCGTCCGGCAATACGCCCGGATCGAACCCTTCGATCTCCCAACGGTAGCCGAGGTTCACTACGTGTCCTTCAGGGTGGCGATAACCTACATCGACACTTGAGCGCTCGGTACGTTCGCGGTGATCATCGTAGAGCCATTCGTAACCGCTGCTCCAGCGATCATTGATTTGCCAATCAAGGCGCGTGACCAACGGCGAGCGATCCCGAGTCGCCTGATAATAGCTCTCGGGGTTAACGTTGGGATTATTTTCGGGCCGATCCGGCAGCGTGTCTGGATCGCCCTCACTATCAATTCGACGTTCATCAAAATAAACACTCTGCCCGATCCCCAACGAGAGCCGGTCCCGACCGGAGGAATCTTCAAGCACTCGCGACTGAACGCCATAAGAGAGGCGATTAAGGTCGCCCACGCGGTCAGCGCCGGAGAAGCGCTGGGCGGACCAGAGCTGATCCCAGGAGAAAGCACGTTCGCGACTATCAAAGTCCGGCAGCTCCGTCTGATCAGTGCGTGGCACGAAGGCGTAGTTCAGGCGTGGCTCCAGGGTTTGGCGATAGTCGCGCCCACCGAGAGCCAACTCTCGCTCAAATACCAGACCGCTATCGACCGAAGTCAACGCAATGCTGCGGCTGGGTGAGTCGCCCCGCTGCGTAACGCGCTGGCCATAATCCAACTCATAGGCCGTGTTCCAAAACTCGGTTCGCGGCTCCAAATAGCCCCAAGGCCGTTCAAAGCGCCAACCCACGACAGGCGTGAGGTGCACACGGCTACCGGTGGCCGCTTCACGCTCGGGTACACGACGCTCGTCCACATCGCGCCAGAAATAGGTCGCGTTGGAGCGCCACTGGGTATACAGGCCGTTATCGAACTGCCAATTCGCGTTGGCACTCAGACTCGGCAATTGGTAAAAGGGCTTATCGCTGTCGCTGAGCGGGTCTTCGAGACGCTGGAAGCCCTGGGCGCGGGCGTCTAACTGCCAACGCTGGCCGCGATAATCGACCTGCGCCAAACGCTCCATACTGGCACGACTACTTTCACCAAACTCGCCGCCAAAGTCATCGAAGTAGCGTCCGTCACTGGCCGCACCATAGCGCAGACGGTAGTTGCTACGCTCATTAACCCGGCCAGCATGACGGGCATCGACATACCAGCGGTCATCGCCTTCAAAGCGGTTTTCACCGCCGCCCGAGCCGCCGTTATCACTGTTTAAGTAACCGCCTTCAATGATGCCGGCACTCTCTTCAAGCAAATAGCGGTACTCACCGTTCATCAGCAAGCCATGATCACTCATCCACCGTGGCGTGATAGTGGCATCTTGATTCGCGGCGATATTCCAATAAAACGGTTGGGCGTAATCAAAACCATCTGATGAAAAGCCTATCGTCGGCGACAGCAGCCCGGTGTGACGACGGTCGTCAATGGGAAAACGTAGCCATGGCCAGTAAAACACCGGCACATCTTTCACGTGCAACCGCGCATGGCGGGCGGTACCAAAGCCTTCCGCCTGATTCAGGCGAATATCACTGCTGACCAGTTGCCAGCTATTGGCACCAGGATCACAGGTAGTGAAACTGGCGTCTCGGAGGCGGTACTCGTTTTCCGCCGTCTGCTCCAGTTGACTTGCCTGCCCGCGTAAATGCTGATCGTAAAGCACATAGTGGCTGTTACCCAGCGTCGCCCGATCCTCGTTCAACCGGAGCATGGCCTGTTCGCCACGCACCAGGGCACGCCCATCGCGAATGGCGATGTTGCCTTCAGCATCGACCTGCTCACGGTTGGCGGGCAAAAAGACCTGCTCCGCCTCAACTTCTTCATTACCGCGACGCAGTACCACATCTCCACGCAATAACGCCTCGCCGTTGGCGGCGTAATCCACGTCGCTGGCTTCAAGCGCAAGGGTTTCCGGGTTCTCTTGCGCAGGTAAGCGGTAGCTGGGCATCACGTAACGCCCCCGGCACAATTGATTGGCCGCTTCTTCTTCCCCCCAGGCTTGCCAGTCTAACGCTTCAGCAGGCATGGTTTGACTCTGTGCCACCGCCGTAAACGAGGCGCTAGCCAGCAAACTACCCATCAGCGTATGCGCAACCGGCAACGTGCGCGAAAATCGCTTGCCCATGTTCGTTATCCTTGGCATCCAGAATCGGTATTATACAGCCCGCATGATGCCCGACCAGCAAGGAGCTTGCATGTCCTCTTATCGGATTGACGCCCTCACCACGTGGGCTGCCCAACAAAACGGCCTTTCCAAGGCCGATATTACGCTCTCATCCGCCGTGGGCGATGCGAGTTTTCGGCGTTATTTTCGCCTCACGCTGCCCAACGGCACCACGCAAGTGGTGATGGACGCGCCACCAGAGCAGGAGGACTCACACCCTTTCGTCACCATCGCCCAGCGTTGGCACAGCGCTGGCCTCGCGGTACCCAGGGTGCATGCCGCCAATTTAGCAGAGGGCTTTCTGCTCCTTGATGATCTGGGCAGCACCCCGCTACAAGACTTATTTACCGACGACGCTACCATACAGGCTTACCATGCGCAGGCGCTTTCGCTGATCGCCGAGCTGCAAAACCGCGCCAGCCCGGAATCGCTGCCTGCTTATGACGCAGCGCTACTGGGTAGAGAGCTCGATCTGTTTCCCGAATGGTGCCTGGATGCTTGGCTAGGGCTATCGCCGCCTGAAAGCTGGCCCCCCTTACGCGAAAGCCTTATTCAGCAAGCCTTGGCACAGCCAGTGGTCAGCGTGCATCGCGATTTCGATGCCATGAACCTGATGCTACACGACCAGCGTTTATTTATGATCGACTTTCAGGATGCGGTGGCGGGCCCGCTCAGCTACGACCTTATTTCACTGCTGCGTGGGCGCTACTGCCGCTTTAGCGATAAGCAGTTTAGCGACTTCGTCACTGCCTTTCATCAGCAGGCACAGCGCGATGGTCGGCTTTCAGAACGAGTAGACCTCGCCACTTTTCTTACCCAGTGCCACGCCATGGCTGCCCAGCGCTCGCTGAAAGTATTGGGAATATTTTGCCGATTAACGCTGCGCGATCAAAAAAGTGGCTACCTGGCGCGCTTGCCGCACTTTTTGGATCACCTGGAGGATAGCCTTGCAGCCCTAATCGGTTTGAATCTACCTGACCAAGCGGCCTTCAGCGAGTGGGTCAAGCACACTTTACGTCCTGCTCTTCTGCAGCGGCTGGCAGGAGCAGCTTCATGAAGGCGATGATCCTAGCCGCCGGGCTTGGCAATCGAATGCGGCCACTCACTGATCACTGCCCCAAGCCGCTGCTGCCCGTGGCGGGCAAGCCGTTGATCGTGCATCACCTGGAGCGCCTGCGCGCGGCAGGCATTCATGAAGTCGTCATCAATGTCAGCTACCGTGCCGAGCAGATCATGGCGGCGCTCGGCAATGGCGACGCCTTTGGGCTACGCATTGACTGGAGCCAGGAAACCACCCCACTGGAAACGGGGGGCGGCATTCAACAAGCGCTACCGCTATTAGGAGAGGCGCCGTTTTTACTTATCAATGGCGACGTCTGGTGCGAAGCACTGCCCAACGCACAAGCGCTGCAAGGCGACGACTTGGCACATCTGATGCTGGTGAATAACCCGACCCACCATCCCGATGGCGATTTTGGTCTACGTGCAGGGCGCGTCCACCCATCCAGCGCTACGCGCTTAACCTTTGCGGGCATCAGCGTGATTCACCCCGCCCTGTTAGCCGGACAGCCCCCGGGCGCCTTTGCATTAGCGCCACTATTGAGGCGCGCCATTGATGACCAGCGGGTGAGCGGTGAGCACTATGGTGGCCATTGGGTCGATGTGGGAACGCCGGAGCGCCTTGCCGAGTTGGAAAGTCAGCTTCACCGCAAGAGGGGATAAGCGATAGCGATGCGTTATTTACAGGAAGCCATTGCTGACACGCCGCGCGTGGCCGTTTATGGCACGCTCAAACAAGGCTTCAACAACGCCCATTGGCTAAACACTGCTAAATGGCTTGGCAGCGACATGACCCGCGCGCTCACGCTGTATGACATCGGCCCTTACCCTGGCGCTAAATGGCAGCCGTCCCAGGGCGTGACCATCGAGGTCTATGAAATTGAGGCTAACCATTTAGCCCAGTTGGATCGGCTTGAGGATTATCGCCTTCATACCCCAACACTGGGGGAGTACGACCGCCAGCAGATCGACACCTGCTTTGGTAAGGCCTGGGTGTATCTTTATAATCCAAGCGTCAGGGGGAAGCCTGCCATTCATCAAGGCGGCTGGGAAATGCCCTTACCAACTAAAAATCGACCCAGGCGCTGAAAAGAGGCGCGCAGGCCAAGAAATGTTATGCTGCGCGACTTACCTTTCGTCGCCTAGATGAGGAGAGCCGCGTGAAAGCACGGGTAAAATGGACAGAAGGCCGTCAATTTGTGGCGGAATCTGGTAGCGGGCATAGCGTTGTCATCGATGGCCCGCCCGACCACGGAGGCCGTAACACCGGCCCGCGCCCAATGGAAATGCTATTAATGGGCATGGGCAGTTGTACCGCTTTTGACATCTTGAACATCCTCGATAAAGCGCGTGCGGATGTCACTGACTGTGTTGCGGAATTGGACGCTGAACGCGCTGACGACGTCCCCGCCGTCTTTACCAAGATCCACGTTCATTTCGTGGTGACCGGACGCGCGTTGAAAGAGAAGCAGGTTCAGCGAGCGGTTGAACTCTCCGCTGAAAAGTACTGCAGTGCGTCTATCATGCTGGTTAATGGCGGTGTAGCGATCACCCACTCCTATGAGATTGTCGAAGCTTGAGCCGCTTTTCACGCGGCCAGCGATGGGCGATTCCGTTTAGCGATACCGTTTACCGAGCAGCGGCGACAAAAAAAGTAGCCTCGTCGGATGCAAGCGAGCGCCTTGGCGGGCATAATACGCCCGCTTGTTTTACCTTCACCTGTGCGGCCATGGCCCTGTTTTATCCTATGGGGTTACACCGCAGCGATGGTGGCAACGTCTTATCGGTTCCGGCGCTGGCTCGTCGGGGTGTCTTCACCTGCCATAGGGAGGCTCGGACATGACAGATAATCTCCGACTCCACGGGTTTAACAACCTGACAAGCTCATTGAGCTTCAATATTTACGACATCTGTTACGCCAAAACCGAAGAGCAGCGTGCGGCTTATATCGACTATATCGATGAGCTCTACAACGCCGAACGTTTGACGCAGATTTTGAAAGACGTCACCAACATTATCGGCGCTCATGTGCTCAATATAGCCCGCCAGGACTATGAACCCCATGGTGCCAGCGTGACGATTCTGATTGCCGAGCATGAATTGGATGACACAGCGCCTGAGCAAATTAAACCAGGCCCCGGCCCCTTGCCTGAAACGGTCGTTGGACATTTGGATAAAAGCCACGTGACGGTGCACAGCTACCCTGAATCGCACCCTGATAACGGCATCAGCACCTTCCGGCTAGACATTGATGTCTCGACCTGTGGTCATATCAGCCCGCTAAAGGCGCTCAATTATTTAATCCATAGCTTCGACTCCGACATCGTCACCATGGATTATCGGGTTCGCGGCTTTACCCGTGATGTAGATGGCAAAAAACTGTTTATCGATCACGGCATTACCTCCATCCAAGACTACCTTGCTGAAGACACCAAGCATGCGTATCAGATGATGGACGTCAATGTATATCAAGAAAATATGTTCCATACCAAGATGCTGCTCAAAGACTTCGAACTGGAAAACTACCTGTTCGGCACGTCGCGGCGCGATATCACCTTTGAAGAAGCGCGGGATATCGAAAGCCGTCTGCGTAAAGAGATGTTGGAGATTTTCTACTCCCGCAACTTGGACTAAACGCATCGTTTGAACGCCAAAAGCCAGCGAAAGCTGGCTTTTTTGTGTCCATTTTTAAGCGTTAGTAAGCGCTGGGCTCGCCTTCAGGGCGGGTCTTGAAACGTCGATGCAGCCATAGGTACTGTTCGGGATGCTTGCGAATTGCCTGCTCGATAAACTGGTTGACCTTGGTCGCATCGGCGACCTCGTCCTTGCTGGGATACCCCTGCAGGGCAGGGAGGCTCTCGATGGTATACGTTGCATTATCTGGATTGCGGTGGAACATCATAGGAACCACCGCAGCCCCGGTCATACGCGCCAGCTTTGACGTCAGGCGTATGGTCGCGGCCTGCTGACCAAACAGCGGCGCAAACACGCTCACATCTCGACCAAAGTCCTGGTCAGGCGAATACCATACAATATTGCCTGCCTTGAGTTGACGCACCACGCCACGCAGATCATGGCGGTCGATCGCCTGGCCAAAGATGCGCCCCCGAGCTCGGGTCATGAACCGTTCGAAGAGTGGATTATTATGGGGACGATATACGACATCAGCAGGAAAAAAGAGCGAATGCAGTGCACCGCCTAAATCCAATGTCGAAAAATGAATACCTATTACCAGCACCCCTTTTCCTTGTGCCTTTGCCCGGGCCATGTGCTCTTGACCGACATAAGCAGCTCGGTGACGCAGGCTTTCGCCGTTTCGGCACCAGCCCGTTGCCGTTTCGACGAGACCAATGCCGTTGGCGATGAAGGTATCCTTGACTAGGCGCCGCTGTTGTTCGGCGCTTTTTTCGGGGAAGCAGAGCGCCAAGTTACGCTCAGTGATCCGCCGCCGCCGCTTGGCAAATCGCCATGCAAGCAGCCCCAGCCCTTTGCCACAAAGCATTTTTAATCGCCAGGGCAGCCAGGCAGCCACATACATAGCGCCAATGCCGAGCCAAGTGGGCCAGTAACGTGGATGGGCAAACGAACGGGGGTAACGTGATTTAGACATAAAAACAACCGTTTAAGCAGAAAGCCCATGATAACGCCGAGGTGCCCGGGGCAGTATCCCCGTTAGCAGTGTATAACTGATCGTATCGCAATAACGGGCGACTTCATCCACGGGCAGCACCTCGCCGCTGCGGGCACGGCCCCATAAGACGACTTCGCTGCCAATAGCCGCTTCGGGTATCTCCGTCACATCCACTGTGAGCATGTCCATCGACACTTTACCGGCAATAGCACAACGCTGGCCGTTCACCAACACCGGCGTGCCATCACGGGCATGGCGGTCGTAGCCGTCACCATAGCCGCAGGCGACCACGGCGATGCGTGAACGCCGCGGCGCTCGCCAACGACCGCTATAGCCAACGGGCTCCCCCTCCTCCAGCTCGCGCAGGGCTATAACTTCCGAACGCAGGGTCATCACTGGCTGCAGTTGACGGGTAATATCATTGGCCACTTCTAAAGGATCACTGCCATACAGCATGACGCCCGGCCGGTTCCAGTCGCCATGAGCGACTGGCCACGCCAAGGTCGCCGGAGAGTTGGCCAGGCACAGCGGCGCGTCCAATTGACAGGCTAGGTTCTGAAGCCGTGACATCTGCTGATTGAAATAGTAATTATCCTGCGTATCAGCGCTGGCGAAGTGGCTCATTAGGTGGAGTGACGCCACACTCGGTGCAGCGTCTAACTGCTGCCAAATACCTGCAGCCTCTTCAATGGCAAAGCCTAAACGATGCATGCCTGAGTCGACCTTTAGCCAGACGGGAATAGGCTTGCTGGGTTTGGCCGCCAATAAAGCATCTACCTGCCACTGGCTGTGCACTGCGATCCAGAAGCCGTGTTCATCCACCCGTGCCAGTTCGTCGGCACTGAAAATGCCTTCAAGCAGGACAATGGGAATGGTAATGCCGCCGGCGCGAAGTGCCAGGGCTTCCTCAATGCAGGCGACGGCAAACGCTGGGGCATGCTTCTCCAGTGCTTGGGCGCATGCGAGCGCGCCATGGCCGTAAGCATCGGCTTTGATAACGGCCACTGAGCGGCTCTTGGGCGCGCAGCGGCACGCCAATTGATAGTTGTGACGCAGCGCGTCCAGATCAATATCGGCCACAAGGGGACGCATGAGATTCCTCTTTTACCGGATTCAGAATAGCGAGCACCAACAACAGGCTCAGCCTAAAAGTTTAAGCGATAAAAAACCGAGCAAGCACCTATGAGTACTTGCTCGGCTTGGGCAGTGGCGCAGGGATAGCACTCGCCTGACGGCCACCTAGGTCTCGAACAGCGCTTCCAAAGAGAGCCCCTGTTTTTCCAGCGAGCGACGTAGCTTCTTTAACGCTTCCACCTGGATCTGGCGCACTCGCTCACGGGTCAAACCGATCTCGGCCCCCACTTCTTCGAGCGTTGCCGATTCGTGGCCGCGTAAGCCAAAACGGCGCACCACCACTTCACGCTGCTTTTCACTCAGCTCATCCAGCCAGAGATCGACATGCTCTTTAACATCGCCATCGACCAGGCGCGCTTCTGGGCCTTGCACCTCATCGTCGGTCAAGGTATCGATCAACGGCTTATCGCTTTCACCGCCCATGGGGTAATCGACGGACGACACGCGCTCATTGAGACCCAGCATCTTTTTGACCACTTCGACCGGTTTGTCCAGGTGGTCGGCGATCTCTTCGGCAGTCGCCTCATGATCAAATTTCTGCGTCAATTCACGCGCCGCGCGCAGGTAGATATTGAGCTCTTTGACCACGTGGATGGGCAAGCGAATGGTCCGCGTTTGGTTCATCAACGCACGTTCAATCGTCTGCCTTATCCACCACGTGGCATAGGTTGAAAAACGAAACCCACGCTCAGGATCGAATTTTTCAACCGCCCGAATCAAGCCCAAATTACCTTCTTCGATTAAATCCAACAGCGTCAAACCACGATTGAGGTAGCGGCGAGCAATCTTCACCACCAACCGCAAATTGGATTCAATCATCCTTGAACGACCCAGCGGGTCGCCCTTACGCGCTAAGCGACCGTAATACACTTCCTCTTCTGGCGTTAAAAGTGGCGAAAAGCCGATTTCGTTGAGGTAGATTTGCGTTGCATCCAAGCTTTGGGTCGACTGTCGATCCTCACGCCCTAGCGCCTTTTCAAAAGCATCTTCTTCAACCGCCATATCGTCATCGGTATCATCAAGCGCCTCCTCAGCAGCATCCAGGTCAACCTCCTGTAGATCTTTCTCCAACATACTCATGGCCTTACCCCTCGATTGTCGCCTACCCGCCATTTAGAAAGTCAAAGGTGGGCGCTCTCAGGCGCTCACCGTATTGTTATGTGACAATTGTTTTATGACGCTCGAATATAGCCATTCGGGCAACTTCCAAGTAAAACGCTGCTACCTCACTCTACCGGTGAGTGCATTAGCGGGCAGGTAGAAAGTCCATTGGGTCTTGAGGCTGTCCATCGCGGCGCACCTCAAAATGCAATCTGACGTTCTCTGCATCGCTATCCCCCATCGTGGCAATCACTTCGCCAGCCTCGACGACGTCATTTTCACTGACCCGTAAGCTATCGTTATGCGCATACGCACTCAGGAATTGGTCGTTGTGCTTGAGAAGGATGAGGTTGCCGTAGCCCCTGACGCCACTGCCCGCATAAACCACGATACCTGGGCCAGCCGCTTTAACAGGTTGCCCCTTTTCACCGGTGATATCAATCCCGGCAGTGATGCTATCGCCCTGCCCAAACTCACCGGCGACGTTGCCATCAGCAGGCCACTGCCAATCGATCGTTTCGGCGGGGGTATAGGTGCGCGAACCGCGGTCTGCGGCGGCATTTTGGCTGGCCGGGGCAGCTTCTTGCTGTGGCTCAGGTTCTGAAACCGGCTGCGGTTCAGGCTCGGCAGCAGGTTCGACTTCGGGCTCAGGTTGAGCGGCAGGTTCCGGCTCGGCAGCCGCTATTACTTCCGGTTCACCTTCAGACGGCCCGGCATCCTGTTCTGGCGCCTCTGCGGCGTCGCGCTCAGCCGTCAGGCGCTGATTGCGCTCAATGGCGGATTCGTCCGGCAATAGCCAATCCAGCTCCTGATCATTACTCGCCACAGAAGCCGTTTGCGGGTTCAGCCCGGTCGCGACAGCACCGCCGCTATTGGCGTTATTCGTTGCTGGCTGGCTACTTGCCGAGGCCATTGAGGCGCCTTCTCTCAAGCTAATGGTTTGGCCTGGGCGAATTTGATAGGGCGCATCAATATTGTTCATTGCCGCTAACTGGCGATAATCCAGGTTGTGCTGCCATGCGATGCCATACAGCGTGTCGCCCGCTTTGACGGTATACTGGGGCGAATTTTCCACCGCTTGGCGTGCTTGGCTTAAATCACGCACCTGGGGGCCTCCACCCTGTTGGCTGGCACAGCCAGCAATGACGAATGCCAGCGCCGATATCACTACGATTCTACGCATATACCCTTTACTCCTTTTCAGCGCCCAGCTTGGTATCGATTGGCCGACGATCCGCGTGTCGGTTGAGTAACACGACGATAAGTGCCCCTACGGCCATCAGGGCGACGACACCAGCGACTTGTGCCGAGGCACCGGTCAATACGGCATAGTCAGCGGGCAGCAAATAGCGATGCTCCAGAGGAATCATTTGCCCTTCTGGCCCGATTTGGTAGCGTAACAGCTCACGCCACGGCCAGAGAACCGGTAACGAACCGACAATAAACCCCAGCAGCAGTTGCATGGTCGAGGTATGGTGCCGACGTAATAACCAGGACAGTAGCCGGGAAAACAACGCTAAGCCGACCACACAGCCCATGCCAAACAGAATGATGATGCCCATATCCAGGCTGCGAATTGCCCCCATGATGGTGCCGTAGAGCCCCATTGTCAGCAACAAAAAGCTGCCAGAAACCCCTGGCAGTAGCATGGCGCTAATCGCAATACAGCCTGCCACCATCACCACCAAGGCTTCATTACCCAGCAGCAACACCAGCGGCATCATGCCTGGCAACGCCTGGGCAAGTACTAAGCCCACGAGCAAGGGCAGTAGGTACCATATCTTCCAGCCGCTACTCGCTTTTCCGACTACCAACGCTGAAGCGGCTACCAGGCCAAAAAAGAACCCGTCTAACAGCAGCGGATGTGCTTCCATCAGCCAAAGTGCCAAGTGCGCCACACTAAACAGGCTAATCGCCACCCCTGCCAATAACGGCACCAGGAAAGCGAGATTCAGGTGGAGACTCAGCGCTTTCCAGCCGCCTTGACGCCATACCCCAATCGCACTCGGACCAAACTGCTTGATCGTGTTAATCAGCTCTTCATAAATCCCGCTAATAAACGCAATCGTACCTCCCGACACACCGGGTACCGCATCGGCGGCACCCATCCCTGCGCCACGTAAAAATATTCCCAAGGGTTGCCGCTTCAATCCACTACTCCTTGTAGTAAAGGTACAAAACGCACGGGCTCAAGCCGCCGCTTTTCAAAAGCATTACCAATGCGCTTTACCTGGGTAAGCCATTGGTTGCCATCAGGGTCTTCGATAGGGGCGATCAATACACCGTCGACACTCAATTGCTCTAGTAACGATGTAGGTAATGTATGGGCACAGGCGGTCAATAAAATAACGTCGAACGGGGCTACTTCAGGCCAGCCATAGCCTCCGTCCGCTACGGCGAGCGTGGCCGGGGCGTTCAACCGCCATAACCGTTCGGCCGCTCGCTCGTGCAGCGCGCTGATGCGCTCAATGGAGTAGAGTTCTTCGACCAAGCGTGACAGTAGCAATGTTTGATAGCCGGAGCCGGTGCCTAGTTCCAGCACCCGGCGCGGCCCGGCACGCAGCACCAGCTCGGTCATACGCGCCACAATAAACGGTTGTGACAATGTCTGACTAAACCCGATGGGCAGCGCGGTATCTTCATAGGCACGATGTGCCAGCGCCTCATCCACAAATAGGTGGCGAGGCTCGCTGGCCATCACCTCAAGCACGCGGGTATCGGTGATCCCTTGCTGCATGAGGCGCTTGACCATACGGTCGCGGGTGCGCTGAGAGGTCATACCGCGACCGCGCAGCTCCCCAGGGGAGATATCAGGCAAAAACATCCAACCAATCCTGCACATCGTTAAGCGCGGGGTGGCGCGTTAGGTCTGTTTGTAGCGGCGTAATCGATACATAGCCCGCCTCGACGGCGGCAAAGTCAGTATCTTCCCCATCATCGGCATTCGCCGCGACGGGCGCAATCCAGTAGCGCGTACGCCCGCGCGGGTCTTTTACCGGCAACGGTTTTTCGGCTGGCCCGCGATAGCCCAGACGAGTGACTTTAACGCCTTTGATGGCTTCCCAGGGTACGTCGGGCACATTGACGTTCAGCAGCGTACGCGGTGGTAACGAGAGTTGATCCGCGGCGCCAATCAAGGTGGCGGCTACCCGCCCGGCGGTAGCAAAGTGGCGTTCACCGCACAACGACATGGCAATCGCGGTCATGCCCAGATTACGCCCTTCCATCGCCGCCGCAACAGTGCCTGAATAAAGCACATCGTCGCCCAGGTTACTGCCGTGATTAATGCCTGAAATCACTAAATCGGGTTTTTCATCCCACACCCCATGAACGCCTAAATAGACGCAGTCGGCTGGGGTACCGTCCACGCTGTAAAAACCGTTATCCAGCGGCGTCAGCGAGAGCGGCCGTGACAGCGTCAGGGAGTTACTGGCACCGCTGCGGTCTCGATCAGGGGCCACTACGCGCATATTGGCATGCGCCAGCAACGCGTCGTGCAACGCCCGTAACCCAGGCGCATAGACCCCGTCATCATTGGAAAGCAGTAGTCGCCGCATAGTGGGTCTCCCTCTTATCGACACACGTGATAGGCACAAGCGTCATCAGTAGTGTTGAGTTCAGTACCGGTGTAACAAGTACCGAGGTCATAAATAGAGAGCATAAACGCGAAAGGTAACGGCGCCTATCCCTCACTTTTAGTCAACTTTTTAACGTCTTAACGCCCTTCAGGCGCGTTTTGAACATTCTGACGAATCAGAAAGCTCAGCGCTATGCGTTCATTTCTACTGGTTCATTTCTATTAGTTCATTTCTATTAGTTCACTCAGCACGGCAGTGGCGAAGCTACCGCGGGGTAACGCAAATGCAAGCTTGACGGCCCCGGCCTCCCAAACTAGCTGGGGCTCCAGTAGCCGCATGCGAAGCGCGCGGCGTGACTGGTTAACCCCGCTGCGCTCCAGGCCGCTGCATAAGTCTGGATATTCCTGCTGTAGAGCGGCTTCATAGCGAGCCGCGTCACCTTGCCCCCGTTCGCCAACCCCCCACAGCACCCCAGTGGGGTGAACATCCAGCTCAGCGGCACGCGCCTGGAGCGTTGCATCGCTGGCCTCAATACGGAACACGCTTTGTGTGCCGTCCAACATCAAGGTGTCGCCCGCTAGCGGCTGCGACCAAGTACCGTCGGCAATGCGATGACTGAGCAAATGGTTAAACAAAAAACTGCGCGCAGTGGAAAGCATCATACCTTGGCGGTCATCCCGCTTACGCCAACCTCGGTTAAGTATCGCAGCTGCACGCTGTAGATTATGCCCTTCATGGCCAAAGCGCTGGGGGCCGAAGTAGTTGGGTGCGCCAAGCTGGCAAAGGGCTTCCCAGCGGTTGACGAAGTCGTCGCTGGCAATGGCGTCACCGCTTAGGCGTAACACAAAGCGATTGGTGCGGTGAACGCCGCGTTTAAGCTTACGCGGGTGGCGCGCCTGCTCGACAATCGTGATCCCCTGCGCATGAAGTGACTGCTCAAGCCCCAGCGGAGCTTCCCGGCCAGGCAGATGCACACTCAGCCATTGGCGGGTCACCGCTATGCGGTCTTTCATGCCGGAATAGCCAATATCCCGTGGCGTGACGTCACAAAGCCGACTTAACAGCTTCACCACCTCTAACGTGGATTGGTTACGTTTTTCAACACGTAGCCATAGGTGCTCGCCATGCGCCTCAGGCGTAAAATCAAGCTGCTCGTCGACCCAGAAATCTTCTGGCTGCGCTCGGTACTGGCCCGGTTTGGGTGGGCCGAACCGAGGGTCTAGACTGCGCTGCCAAACGGGCATCTTAATCATTAAGCGCCCCAGCACGATTAAGTAGCACCACCGCTTCCGCAGCGATGCCTTCACCGCGCCCGGTGAACCCCAATCGTTCGGTGGTCGTGGCTTTGACGTTCACTTGGCCCAGTGTAATCCCAAGGTCAGCGGCAATCACTTCACGCATTGCGTCGATATGCGGCGCCATTTTAGGCGCCTGCGCCATTAGCGTGGCATCGAGATTCACCACGCCATAGCCCTGCTGTTGCACCAGCGTGACCACATGGCGAAGCAGCGCGCGGCTGTCGGCTCCCGCCCACGTTGCATCGGTGTCAGGAAAATGGCGGCCAATATCACCCAATGCACAGGCGCCTAACAACGCGTCGCTAACCGCGTGCAGCAATACGTCGCCGTCAGAATGGGCGATAAAGCCATGGCCAAACGATAGCTTAATACCACCGATCATCAGATGGTCGCCGGGGCCGAAACGATGGACGTCGAATCCGTGGCCGATACGCATTATTAAGCTCCTATAGAATCAGCGCTAGTTGATTAAAGCCCGTTTGTTTGAGGCTCAGTGGTTAAAAGCCTGGTAGCGGCATGAGCTTCTTGGGCGTCCATAATCGCCACCGCGAGCGCTAAGTCGTCTGGGTGAGTAATTTTAAGATTATCGCGCCGCCCGCTTACCAGTTGCGGGTATTCGCCCAACGCTTCGACGGCTGACGCTTCGTCGGTCACCATGGTGTGCTGCTGGCGGGCAGTTTCCAACGCGCGACGCAGCAGCCCAAAGCGAAACCCTTGAGGTGTCAGCGCGTGCCATAGGCCTTCGCGAGATTCTGTCTGGGTACTCAAACACTGGGCATCGGCACGTTTCATCGTATCAGCGACGGGCATCGCCAACAGCGCGCCAGCCGCATGGGAAGAGGCGGCTTGATAAAGGGCCACTAAATCACCTTTCGTAACGCAGGGACGCGCCACATCATGTACCAATACGACATCATCATTCTCGGCGGCCATGGCATGCAACGCATTTAAGACGCTGTCCATTCGCTCACTGCCGCCAGGCACGCGCTGCCAATCAGCGAACGGCACCCAGTGCGGCGAAAACCAGCCGTCATCCACATCCAAGCAGAGTACCAAGCGGGCGCTAGGAAAGGCGGCATAGAGCCGTGCCAAGGTATGCGCCAGCACCGGCTGCCCATCGGCCAAAGGTAAATACTGCTTAGGCTTATCTGCTCCCATGCGGCGACCTTGGCCCGCGGCAGGAACGACTAGCCACGTTTGGCTCACTGTGCCGGCTCCTGAGGAGCGACCAACCCGGCATTGATGCCGATCAGCTCACTTTCAATCGCCACCCCAGGCACCCAGAAGAACTGCTCATCGGTACGCACCATGCCCATATCGCTACGCGCCCGCTCTTCAATGGCGTCCAACCCGGTTTTCAAATCCGTCACTTCAGCGGCCAGCCGCGCATTGCGCTCGCGCATGGGGTCATTTTCCGCTTCCTGCACCGCCACACGCTGTTCCACACGCTGTAAATCGCGCCAGCCGCCGTTGCCTAACCAAAGCTCGTACTGCAGCAGTGCCAACACGGCAAGCAGTGCCATCACGACCCATTTGCGCATCACCGTTCTCCTGTCACCTGCCCCACACCCTGCCACCGATAAGTTGACGACTCGGCTGTGTTAAAAAATAACGTGTTAAAAAAGAGGCGCTGCCCCTTAGGCACTCTGATTGGCGCGCATTATGCCATCAAGGCGCACCACCAGCGAGCCACGCGTTATTTAAATCAACGCTTAAAGGGCAGCGCTTCGTGGGCTGCCTCGCGGTAAGCGCTTACGTGTTCACCCTCTTGATGGCAAAACTGCGCCACACCCGCGGCCAGGCCCGGATGGCCGATAAAGTGCAGCGACTGCACACGCTGGGGGGCAAACCCACGCACGAGCTTATGTTCGCCTTGCGTACCCGGATCAAACAGCGTCAAGCCCTGTTGTAAACAGTACTCGATCCCCTGGTAGTAACACGCTTCGAAATGCAGGCAGTCAGCGACTACCTCGCTTCCCCAATAGCGGCCATAAAGTGAACGGCTACCCCGGAAATAGAGCGCTGCCGCCACCGGACGACCCTCTATAGAGGCCTGAACCAGCACGAGGGCGCCCGGCATGCTTTGGCGCAGGCGCTCAAAAAAATCATGGTTTAGATAGGGCGGTCGACCACGTTCATGGTAGGTAATGGCGTAGCAGCGATAAAAATGTGCCATGTCGGCGGGAGTAATCGCATCACCTTCCAAACGAGCGACCTTCAAGCCTTGGTCGGCGACCAGACGGCGCTCACGCTTGATCATTTTGCGGCGCTTGGAAGTGAGGCTATCCAAAAAGCCATCAAAATCGACAAACCCCCGATCATGCCACTGAAACTGGACCCCTTCTCGGGTAATGAGGTCGGGGCACTGCGCCTGCCAAGCGGCAACATCCTTTTCATTGGCAAACAGCAAGTGCCAACTTGACAGCGCCTGACTTACGCACTGTTCACGCCATGCCTCTGCCAACAGGGTGCGCACGGCACTCGCATCAACATGGCTGGCGATTAATGTGCGCGTGCCGGGCACCGGTGTAAACGGCACCGCGCTGAGTGCTTTAGGGTAATAGCGGCCCCCGGCATTTTCTAACGCTTCCGCCCAGCCCCAATCAAACACATACTCACCGTAGGAGTGATGCTTACGGTACATCGGCATCGCTGCGACCAATTGCTCGCCTTGCCATACGCTTAGGTGGCAAGGCTCCCAACCCGTCGCCAGGCTGACGGAGCCACTCGCTTCCAGGGCATGTAAAAACGCATGGCGTAAAAATGGCTGATCGCTATCTACCAGTGCATCCCACTGGCTTGCCGTGACGGCACCAATGGTGGGTAGAATAGTGAGCGACAGTGGACTAGACGGCATAGCACCTTCCAAGGAGTGTGGGGCTTAAAGAAAGGGAAAACCTCAAATGCGCGTGCTGGCTTAGCCATCGACATTACCCGCACCACTTTACACTAACGGGACGCCCAACCCATTTACATTAACCATTAACGGCAGCCCTTGATACTGACCGCCCTACCCACGCTTATCACTCGCGCCGATAGCGGCGCACCAGGAGAGGCCATGAAGCGCGACCTAACGGGTAACTTCCAAACGCAGCGTCACGCTGCCGACCAACTACCCTACCCAACACTCACGGTGCGGCGGGAACGGCTGGCCCGCCTGGCGCGCATGACCAAGCATCATCAGCTAGACATCATTCGGGCCATCCAAACCGATTTTGGCAAACGCAGTGACGTCGAGATACGCATGGCTGAAATTAGCGCGGTACTGCACGCTGTTCGCCATGCCAGGCTGCATTTGTGGCGCTGGATGCGGCCTTGGTCGGTCAGTGTGCCGTGGCGACTACTCCCCGCTCGGGCCCGCATTGCACCGCAGCCATTAGGGGTGGTGGGGGTGATTTCCCCTTGGAACTACCCCTGGAGCTTGTCGCTAATGCCCGTGGTGGATGCCTTTGCGGCAGGTAATGTCGTCATGCTCAAGCCTAGCGAGCATACCCCCGCGACCAGCGCGCTGCTGAAACAGTTAGTGTCCCGCTACTTTACGCCTGAAGAGTTTAAGGTGGTGGACGGCGATATAGACGTCGCGCGTCGTTTTAGCCGCTTACCGTTTGATCACTTGGTCTTCACCGGCTCGACGGCGGTGGGACGGCAAGTTGCCCAAGCGGCGGCGGCCAACTTAACGCCGGTAACGCTGGAACTGGGCGGCAAATCGCCCGCTATCGTAGCGGGCGATGTGGATGTCGATAAAGCGGCAGCGGCGATTATTTTTGGTAAAGGAGTGAATGGCGGACAGACCTGTATCGCTCCTGACTACGTGTTGGTAGAAAGCCGCCATATTAACGCCGTGGTGAAAGCATTAAACCACGCCATTGAGCAGCAACGGCCCGACGACCACGCCGTTACCTCCCCGATTGATGACACGCATCAACAGCGGCTGGAAGCCATGCTCCAAGAAGCCCACGACCACGGCTGCCGAGTCATCGATCACGGCCAGCATGCCCCCGCCTTGATCATCGACCCGCATCAGCGTCTGGAGGTGATGTGTGAGGAAATCTTTGGCCGCTGCCTGCCTGTCGTGGGCGTTCGTGACATGTCTGCCGCTATCGACTTTATCAATGCGCGACCTCACCCCTTAGCCCTTTATGCCTTCACCCACGATAAAGGCTTGCAGCAGCAGTTGCTGAAATCCACCCGTTCTGGGGCACTGGTTTTTAACGCGACACTGCTCCACCACGCGGTGCCTTCCTTACCCTTTGGCGGTGTCGGTGAGAGTGGCATGGGCGCCTACCATGGCCGCCAAGGATTTGAGCGCTTTAGCCATTTGCGCGGAGTGTTTTATCAATCAAAACGTACCCCTAGCCACCTGCTTTACCCACCTTATCGGCGTTGGTTAATGAAGCTGCTTGGGCTTGGTTAAAGCTGAAGTCCCCATCGCCGATAGTTATAATGCTATGTTTTATTAACTCACTGCTCTGGAATGTCCATGCAAGCCCCAGATACTCCTCAAAATGAAACACAACGCTTGGCGGCCTTGCATGCTTTACAAGTACTCGACACACCGCTTGATAGAGCCTTTGAGCGCATGACGCAGTTGGCCCGCGATCTGTTTGACGTGCCCATTGCGTTGGTTTCATTGGTCGATAAAGAGCGCCAGTGGTTTAAATCGCACCAGGGGCTTGAGATATGTGAAACCTCACGTGAGCTCTCTTTTTGTGCCCATGCGGTTGCGATCGATGCGCCGCTCATCATCGAAGATACGCTGCACGATGATCGTTTTATCGATAACCCGCTGGTCGAAGGCCTTCCCCGTATTCGTTTTTACGCGGGTTATCCCCTAAGGCCCACCGATGGCATGGCGATAGGCACGCTGTGCTTGATTGATCGTCAGCCCCGCGACTTCAGCCCACGCGATTTAAAGCTGCTCGAAGGCTTGGCGGGTCAAGTAGAAGAGCTCCTCCGCCAGCATAAGCTACAAATCGATCTGGCCCATACTGCTCGCCGCTTTGAAGCCCTATTTAACAAAAGCGCGACAGCGAAAGTCCGCATTGATCAAGCGGGCCGTATTATCGGCATCAACCCCTTTGCACTGAATTTACTCGGCTACGAGGAGCACGAGCTGCTGGGCAAAAACGTCGCGGTGCTTACCCCGCCCGAGATTAGTTCACAGCATGATGCGTTTATCGCCCGCTACATTGCGGGCAGTGAACCCAAGGTCATTGGGCGCGGCCGTGAAGTTGAGGCGCTGCATAAACAGGGCCACCATGTCCCGGTGCACTTGGCGATTAATGCCATTCACGATGACCACGGTGAAGTGGTCGAGTTTTTAGGCGTTCTTACCGATTTATCCGAGGTTTACAACGCCAACCGTAGGATGCGCAAAGAGCAAAACCTGCTCAAAGTGCTTCATCAAGGGATTACCGATTACCAGGCGCTGATGTCAGGCAAAAAACTATGGACCTTTTTGCTGGAAGCGCTACGCGAGCTGACCGACAGCGACTACGCGCTGATTGGTGAAGTGATGCCTACCAGCACGACCAACGCGCTTAAAATCCATGCGATCACCGACTTATCGTGGAGCGAGGATTCACGCCTGCTAATGGAGCGGTTACGCAGCGGTGATATGACGCTTACCAACCCCAAATCACTGCTTGGCCGTGTATTTGCGTATGGCGAAGTCATCATGACCAACGATGTCTACAGCCATGTTAAACGCGGTGGTTTTCCGCCTGGGCATCCCGTTCTGCATAATTATCTGGGCGTACCTATTGTTAGTGGCGAGCGGCTTATCGGTATGTTCGCGATAGCTAATAGCAAGCAGCCGCTAAACCAAGCGCTTTTAGACTGGCTTCAGCCGTTTACGGATACTTGCGCCCTGCTCATTAACCTTTACAGCCAAATGGCCGAGCGCGAGCAGGTAACCCAGGATTTAGCCAGCGCAAGGGATCAAGCGGAAAGAGCCAATCAGGCGAAGAGTGAGTTTCTTTCCTCGATGAGCCATGAATTGCGCACGCCGCTAAATGCCATTATCGGTTTTTCCCAACTGCTGGCCAAAGCTCGGCGCGATCCCCTTAGCGACAAGCAGCATCGCCAAGTGGCCCAAATTGAGAAAAGCGGCCAACACCTGCTTAGCTTGATCAATGAAGTGCTGGATCTCGCCAAAATCGAAGCAGGCCACCTATCGCTATCACTGGAAGCGATGTCGGTCACCACGGTGATCGACGATGCTTGCAGCACCCTTGAAGCCAATATCGAAGCCGCCGGGATAACCTTAATTCGGCCCGCCTTTCCGGCGCCCTGGCAAGTCACCGCCGATTACACACGCACCAAGCAAGTACTGCTTAACCTGCTTTCGAACGCCATTAAGTACAATAGCCATGAAGGCACTATCACCATTTCGGTAAGCCAACAGGACGATGAACTGTGTATTAGTGTGACGGACTCAGGCAAAGGGATTGCGGCGGCACGTCAGCATGAGCTGTTTGAACCCTTCAATCGGCTTGGTGCCGAGCACGATGCAACGGAAGGCACGGGTATTGGCTTGGCCATTACCCGTGAACTCATTGGCCGTATGCAGGGGCGTATTGGGTTTGAAAGCGTGCCCGGTGAAGGGTCAACGTTTTGGTTTACATTGCCCCTAGCGGAAAACGACTTATCTCAAGCAGCGCTGCCAACGAATGCAAATGCGGAGTCAGTCAGCGTTAGTGAACGAACCTTTCAAGTGCTTTATATTGAAGACAACCCGACCAACCAGCGGCTCATGGAAGATATTATAGAAGACTACCCCCATATTGAGCTGCAAACCGTCGTGAGTGCAGAACTGGGGCTGGATATTATGCGTCACTCACCGCCTGATTTAGTACTAATGGATATCCACTTACCGGGCATGAACGGCTATCAAGCGCTCGCAGAAATACAAAAAACACCGACGCTCAAGCACATCAACGTCATTGCGCTGTCGGCCAACGCGATGGAGCGAGACCTCCGCTATGGGTTAGCAGCCGGTTTTGTCGACTATCTAACCAAGCCAATTAACATCGACAAACTTAGCCGCTCGCTGCAGCAGTTTTTACAGCCGGTGGTAAGGAAGGAGCCATGAGCCTTACCGAAAAACACTTACTAGTCGTCGATGACAATACGGTCAACATTGAATTGATGCTCGACCTGCTCGACGAGTATGGGTTTGAAAATATCCACGGTATCAATGACCCAAGAGAAGTCATTAAACACTGCCAGCAGCAAATGCCAGACTTACTGCTGTTGGATATTCGCATGCCCCATCTAGATGGCTACGCCGTTATTGAGCAACTAAGCGCTCACTTTCACGAGCAGATGCCTCCCATTATCGTGCTCACCGCCCAAATTGACGACGCCACCCGCCAACGCTCGCTGGCGTTAGGGGTGCGCGACTTCATCACGAAACCGTTCAAGCAGGATGAAGTGCTGCAACGTATCCGCAACACGTTAGATGTCGAGCACCGCTACCAAGTGCGCGATAAGCAGGTCGATACGTTAGAACTCATGATCGCCAAGCGTACGCAGGAGCTCGATAGCCAATCGCGCACCGACCCCATTACTCAGCTACCTAACCGACGCGGATTAAGCCAGGCACTCCAAGCGGCTGCCCTGCAGGCTTCCGGCACAGGGCTACTGTTTATCGCGCTAGATAAGTTAGAAGACGTAGTGCGTCTGCACGGCTACCGGGTCGCCGACCAACTGCTTCATTTCGTTAGTCAACGTCTTCGTCAGCAGCTCAGTCTCGACTGTCTGCTCGGCTTGTGGGGAGGTAGCGAGCTCCTGGTGATCACCCCGACAGCAGACCCGGCCAAACTAGCGCAGATGGCCGATCAGTTACTGCACATTTTTGAGCAGGATCAGGCACTGGAGGCGATGCTGCTGCCCGTTAGTGCACGCATTGGTATCAGTGGCGAGCCGGATCATTTCGAGCCAGAACGGCTGGTGCACATGGCCGCGCTGGCTTTACCGCCTCAAGGATCGCTGTTGGTACAGCATTATTCGCCCGCTCTCGAAACCCGGCAGCGGCACCGCCTGCAAATTCAGCAGGCGATCCGTGGCGCCACCGAGCGAGGAGAAATGTCGCTCGCTTTTCAGCCCAAGCTATCGCTGGCCGATCATAAGATTCTCGGCGCAGAAGCACTGTTGCGCTGGCACCATCCTGAATATGGCGTTATCTCGCCTGGTGAGTTTATTCCACTGGCCGAGGCCAGCGGTGATATTCTTGCCATAGGCGATTGGGTGCTGACGGAAGCGATGCGGCATATCACCGCCTGGCGGGCGCAAAACTTGCTCAACGATGATTTCCATATTGCGGTCAATGTGGCCGCGCGCCAGCTGACGCGTAAAGACTTTGCTCAGCAGCTCTTGGCTCGACTTGAAGCACAGCAGATCCCCCAGCGTTTCTTCGCCCTGGAGGTAACCGAGTCCGGGCTGATGAGCGACATGAACCACGCTCGCCAACAGCTTGCGCTACTTTCGCAAATGGACATTGCGGTAGCGATCGATGATTTTGGCACGGGTCAGTCATCGCTGGCGTATATTAAGACGCTGCCCTTCTCGACACTGAAAATCGATCGCGCCTTTGTGATGGACCTGGAAACAAGCGCGATTGATCGCCAACTGGCGAATACCATCACCCAGCTTGCCCACAGTGTAGGCTGCGATGTGGTGGCCGAAGGCATCGAAACATCGGCTCAAGCGGCCTACTTGAGCTCAATCGGCTGTGAAGCGGCCCAGGGTTACTTTTACGCTCGCCCGCTGCCTGCCGAAGAATTTGTAACATGGTGCACCGAATGGAAGCCGCTTTTTTCTACTACGCATAGGGAGGCCGTTAATGGCTCATGACTTACTTGACCGCTTACGCGAACGTTTAGAGGAACTCAACCGCTCAGAGCGTAAAGTCGCCAATGTAATTCTTGAGGACCCAACGGTCGCCACCAGCCTTAGCATTGCCAGCTTAGCCCAGGCGGCAAGTGTAAGTGAGCCTACGGTTAACCGTTTTTGCCGCAACTTTGGCGCCAAAGGCTACCCCGATTTTAAGATTAAGCTCGCTCAGAGCCTGGCGGGCGGCACGCCTTACGTGACCCGGGCCGTGGAGCCTGGCGACACCGCCACTCAGTACACCCATAAAATTTTTGGTGCCACCATTGCCGCGCTGGATGAAGCGCAGCGGGAAATCGACATGGCCGCCATCGAGCGCATGGTCGACTACCTTACCCAGGCCAAGCAGATCCATATTTTTGGCTTGGGCGCCTCCGGTGCGGTGGCCCAGGACGCGCAACACAAATTTTTCCGCTTCAACCTGCCGGTAATGGCCTACGTAGACGTACTGATGCAGCGCATGGTGGCCGCCGCTTGCCATACCGGGGACGTTGTCGTGATTATTTCCTACACGGGCCGCACCCGAGAATTAGTCGATATCGCCCGCCTTGCGCGGGACGCGGGCGCGGTCGTGTTAGGCATTACAGCGCCCCACTCACCGTTAGCCAACGAATGTACCGCCACGCTGGATGTCGCGACGCCTGAAGACACCGACCACTACATGCCCATGACATCACGGGTCATTCAGTTAACGCTTATCGACGCGCTGGCCACCGGGGTGACCCTGAGGCGTGGCGAAGACTTTCTACCCCACCTCAAGAAAATCAAAGACAGCCTGCGCGACACGCGCTTTCCGGTAGAAAAACCCAGTAAGTGAATGGAAAAGAACGTAAAGGGTAAGGCGAGAGCGCGTTAGCTCACAGCGGCAGTCACGGTAATTTCCACTTTGAGTTCTTCTGAGGGCAGCGGCGCGCATACGCAGGTGCGTGCGGGTGCATAGCCTTCCGGCACCCAGGCATCCCATACCTCGTTCATGGCAGCCACGTCGCTGCCATCTTTTAGGTAAACCGTTGCGCTAAGCAACTGCTCGCGGCTTGAACCAATCTCTTTTAACAGCGCATCCACCCGCGCCAGCATGCTTTCTGTCTGGGCGGTGATATCGCCATTGCGGGCCTCTGGGCCTGCTACTTGCCCGCAAAAATAGGCAACCCCTTGATGTATCACCGCACGGCTCATGCGGGCTTTCGTATCGTGGCGCTGAATTTTCATAGCAAAAACTCCTAATAGACGTTAGGACGGCAGTGTAAACCGCTTTACTGACTCTTGACCATGCCTGCTTGATCAACGCCGATCTGTCGGGACCGGACGATGCTCAAAGACCCGGCGTAGGACAAAACTCGTGTGCGCCCCTGTCACCCCTTCTATCCGGTTGATCACGTGCAGGAGCAGGTGCTGATAGTCATCCATATCGCGCACCAGGATTTTGAGTTGAAAATCCGCCGCTTGGCCAGTGATGATCAAACACTCGATGACATTGGGGATTTCCCGTATATGACGTTCGAAGTTATCGAAGCGTTCCGGGGTATGCTGGTCCATGGAAATATGCAGTAGCGCCATCAGTTGATAGCCCAGTTGACGGGAATCGACTTCCGCTCGGTAGTGCAGGATCAACCCATGCTCCTCCAAGGCTCTTACCCGGCGCAAACAAGGTGAAGGAGAAAGCCCGATACGGTCGGCTAACTCCTGGTTACTGATCCGTCCTTCCTGCTGCACGATATCCAGTATGTGGCGGTCAAAACGATCCAACACCAGTGGCGATACGGACATAATAAGCAGCTCCTACCAGAAAAATAATTAATAGCGATATTTTATGCTAATTATGTGCGTGAAGCGCCTATTTTCGCAAGAACCTAGCGCGGCAAACCGCCTACACTGGGTAGGCTGTCAAAAGCAGCCAACGAAGTAGTGCGGTCGCCACAAGCAGCCGATTCAACCAACCAGCTACGCTTAGGAAATCCACCATGTCCGCTTTCGATCATCGTAAGTATCGCCCTGCGCCCCGTGTACCTGCTTTCAACCGCCAATGGCCGGATCGTGACCTTGAACACGCCCCGATCTGGGTGAGCGAAGACCTGCGCGACGGCAACCAGGCGCTACTAGAGCCGATGACCGTTGAGCAAAAACAGCGCTTCTGGCATCAAATCGTCAGTGTAGGTATTAAAGAAGTCATGGTGGGCTTTCCATCGGCCAGCCAGCCCGATTACGACTTCGTGCGCTGGCTGATCGAAGAGGACCAAATTCCCGAAGACGTCACGATTGCCGTGCTGGTGCAGTGCCGTGAGCACCTGATCGAGAAGACCTTTGCCTCGCTGGTGGGCGCCAAGCGCGCCATTGTTCACCTGTATAACTCCACTTCCACCATCCAACGCGAGCGGGTGTTTGAGATGGATCGTGCCGGCATTGTCGATATCGCCGTGCAGGGGGCAACCTGGGTCAAAACCTACGCCGATCAATACCCCGATATCGATTGGTGTTTCGAGTACACCCCGGAAAGCTTTTCGAGTACCGAGATCGATTTCTCGCTGGAGATCTGCGAAGCAGTAATGGATGTCTGGCAGCCAACGCCCGACAACAAATGCATTCTCAACCTGCCCACCACGGTGGAAGTGGCAGGCCCGCACCACCACGCCGACCAGATCGAGTATTTCTGCCAGCACATCAGCCGCCGCGACAGTGTGATTATCTCGGTGCATACCCACAACGACCGCGGCGGCGCGGTGGCCTCTGCCGAACTCGCCTTGCTGGCTGGCGCCGAGCGGGTAGAAGGCACGCTGCTGGGCAATGGCGAGCGTACCGGCAACATGGATATCGTCACCCTGGCGATGAACCTGTATAGCCAGGGCATCGACCCTGAACTGGATCTTTCCAATCCCGATGAAATCATTCAGGTGGTCAACGAGTGCACCGGGATTGCGATACACCCACGCCACCCCTGGGTAGGCGAAATGGTCTACACCGCCTTCTCAGGTAGCCATCAGGATGCCATTCGTAAGTCGCTCAAACACCAGAAGCCCGATGAGCCGTGGCAAGTGGCTTATTTGCCCATTGACCCCCACGATATCGGCCGCGATTATCAGGCGGTGATTCGCGTCAACAGCCAATCGGGCAAAGGCGGCATGGCCTTCCTGTTGGAACGCGATTACGGCATTAACCTGCCCCGCTGGATGATGCTGGCCTTGGCGCCTTACGTGCAGCAAGAGAGCGAAAAACGCGCCAGCGAACTCTCCAGTGAAATGATTCGCCAGGTGATGTTTGACCACTTCACCCAGGAAGCGCCGCTTTCATTAGTCGATTATCGGCTCTCCAAAGGTCAGCAGGAAGGTATGGAGCTCACGCTGCAACAGGGTGAAGAAACGCTGCGCCTTTCAGGTAAGGGCAACGGCGCGATGTCCGCATTTACCGACGCGTGGCAACGCCACTCCGGCAGCAGCGTAGGCATTATCGATTACAGCGAGCACTCCCTTGGTGCCAGCAGCGAGGCGAATGCGATCGCCTTCGTGCAGCTCAATATCGATGGCCAGCGGCTCTGCGCGGTGGCCGAGGATAGCGATACGGTAAGTGCATCGCTAAAGGCCGTCATCGCGGGTATCAACCTTGCCACCCAACCAGTGAAACAAGGGGCTTCTTCCAAGGAAACGGAGCTGACGCTGTAACGGCCTCTTTCGTCGACTCTCACATCATTTCTACACTCACTGATTGAGTCGCGACGCATTAAAACGCCTTTTACCCGGCTACGCCTATAAAAGTGCATGCTACACTTGCGGCCTGTTGACAGAACGCCTACGGGGAAAAGCATGGGGTATGGCTTAACAAACGTATTGCTGGTTGCACTAGGCGGTGCGCTGGGTGGCATGGGGCGGTTTGCGGTTTCCAACCTAATGGCTCGCCGTCTAGGCAAGGCGTTTCCCTGGGGCACACTGTTCGTTAATGCTAGCGGCGCTTTTGTGGCAGGTTGGCTACTTGGCATCCAAGGCTTACCGGCCACTTCGTCGCCATTATGGTTGTTTACGGTGGCCGGTTTACTGGGTGGCTACACCACCGTTTCCTCTTTTAGTTTACAGACCATTGAGCTATGGCAAAGCCATCAACGATTGCGCGCTAGCGTTAATATCGGTGCCACGCTATTGCTTGGGTTAGCCATGGTGACGCTTGGCTGGGTGTTGTCGGGCGCGCCGCTGTCAGGGGCGATCTTATGAGTGCCTGGAAGGCGTACCTTGCCGTGGGCATCGGCAGCGGTGTGGGCAGCGTGCTGCGCTACGGCGTTTCGCTATTATCCCAGGCGACATTAGGCGGATATTTCCCTTGGGGAACCCTGATCGTCAATGTGCTGGGGTCTTGTTTAATTGGCTGGTTGGCTGCCACCCTGTCGCGCTCCCCCCATAGCTCAATGGCGCATTTGCACCCGTTACTGGTCGCCGGGTTTTGCGGCGGGTTTACCACCTTTTCGCTGTTTAGCTTAGAGACGCTGTATCTGGTTGAGGTGGGTAAACCCGCAATGGCACTGGTGTATATCGTGCTCAGCCTACCGCTGTGGCTGGGCGCCGCCGTAATAGGTGAACGCATGGCGCTTTCTCGTTAGGCTTTGTACGAAAACTGCCTGCGCTCGCCAACTTTTCGTACAAACCCTAGCAAAACCGTCAGCTTCAGGACGAGCCAGTATGCGCGATCAGATGGAAAAGCATCAGTCTTGGTTCTATCTGCTATTCATTGGCTTGGGGTTAGCGCTGGGCATCGGGGCGCCGGGATTCGCCGAGCGGCTAGCGCCGTTAGTATGGCCGCTATTAGGCATACTGCTGTATGCCACCTTTACCCAAATCCCCCTTCTAAACATTGCCCGCAGTTTCAGCGATAAGCGCTTTATGGCGGCGTTGCTGGTCGGTAATTTTATCGCTATTCCCGCTTTTTTAGCGCTTTTCGTTTTATGGTTACCGCTTTCTCCGGCGGTGCTGGCAGGTGTTCTGCTGGTACTGCTAGTGCCCTGCACCGACTGGTTTATTACCTTCACCCAGCTAGGCAAAGGAGATGGCGCCCGCGCCGTTGCCGCTACCCCGCTCCTGCTGCTGGTGCAAATGATCGCCTTACCGGTTTATTTATGGCTGTTCTTGGGCAGTCAGTGGTTTCAATTGGCCTTCACTCCAGCGCTGCTCAACGCGTTCACAGGGCTCATCCTTGCCCCATTGGCCCTGGCCTGGCTAACCGAATATGTTGCCAAGCGTCGTCAAGGCGTTGAACGGGGCGTGGCGTGCCTGGGGCTGCTGCCCGTGCCTCTCCTGGCGGTGGTGGTATTTATCATTTCGGCTTCCCAGGTCAATGCAGTGGTCGGCCTTAGCGGCGTGTTGATTGAGGTGGTGTTTATTTTTATCGGCTTTTTGCTTTTTGCGGCCCTGCTGGGCAAGGGGCTGGGTAAGCTGTTTGCGCTGCCCACCGCAAGTGCCAGAACCCTAGCGTTTAGCTTTGGCACTCGCAATTCCTTTGTCATGTTACCGCTGGCACTGGCGCTGCCCAGCGCGTGGCAGCCGGCGGTCGTGGTAATTGTGTTTCAATCACTGGTAGAGCTATTTGGCATGGTGGCCTTCTTGCGCTGGGTGCCGGGGAAGTTATTGCCAGAAAGGAGCAGTTAACTGATACGGCGATAGCCCCCCAACACCCCTTGCTTGCTCATCACCAATTGCCACAGATGGATTTCCCGTGCGCGGAAAGCACCCGCGCAACTCTGCAAGTAGTAACGCCACATGCGATAAAAACGCTCGCCATACTGGTCTTTAAACGTTGCCCAGTGCACCTCAAAGTTCTTGTGCCAAGCCATCAGTGTACGGTCGTAATCCGCCCCAAAGTTATGCACGTCTTCGACGACAAATAGCGCTTCGGCGGATTCTGTCAGCAGCCCTAACGTGGGCAGCTCGCCATTGGGAAAAATATACTTATCAATCCAGGGGTCAGTCACCGTATTACTGAGATTTTTGCCGATGGTATGCAGCAAAAAAAGCCCGTCATCTTTTAAGCAGCGGTTGGCGACCGTCATGAATTCACGATAGTTTTTATGGCCGACGTGCTCGAACATGCCGATGCTGACAATACGGTCAAACCGTTCATGCTCATTGCGGTAATCCTGTAAGCGAAACTTAACCGGCAGGCCTTTTTTGATCAGCCGCTGCCCGAACTCGGCTTGCTCTTTAGAGATCGTAAGGCCTACGCATTCGACACCGTAATGCTCGGCGGCGTAGGCCATAAAACTTCCCCAACCGCAGCCAATATCAAGCACCCGCATACCGGGCTTTAGCTCAAGCTTGCGGCAGATCAGATCAAGCTTTGCTTCCTGGGCCTCATCCAGCGTTTGGGCATCTTTCCAATAGCCGCAGGTATAGGTCATGCGCTGATCGAGCATGGCGGCGTAAAAGTCATTACCCAGATCGTAATGCTTTTCGCCCACTTCCCATGCACGCTTGACCGTTTGGCGGTTCAATAATCGAGAACGCAACGAGTAGTAAACCAGCTGGGTAGGTTTAATACGCTGGCCAAGCTGGGCGCGCATTAATCGATAAAACAATTCATCCAGCCGCTCGGCCTCCCAATCTCCGTTCATGTAGCTTTCGCCAAGCCCAAGGTTGCCTCGCGAAAGGGCGCTATCGATAACGCCAGGGGCTTTCAGCTGTATGTCCCAGGGGCGATGACCATCAAGCTGAATATCGGCCTGATTCAGTAGATCGGCGACAAAACGGTGGGAAGAAGAGGCTTCATCGAAGCCGACATGGTTTTTTTCCAGCGTAGGCATATTCAAGGCAGGCTCCTCGCGCTATTCCGTTGAGTGAATAGGTAACGACCTGACTATCAGCATAGAACCTCATTGCAACATTAGCATTATTAAATAAGCCAACTTAACGCGGATTAAGCGCAAAAAAGCCGGTACACGCAAGCAGCGAGCACCGGCTTTGGCAATAGACTCAATACGGCCTAGTCGCAGGGTTAACGCAAAATCAGCACCGGTAGACGGCTACCGCGAAGCATGGCCGTTGTGGTACTGCCGACCAAGAGGTGGCGAATCCGCGAGTGCCCGTAGGCGCCCATGACCAACAGGTCAATACTGTGCTCTTTTTCATAAGCCTGCAGAGCGTCATCCACTTCGCCAGCACGAATAGCGCCTTCGGCTTGGTGGCCCGCTTCGCGCAACGTACTTACCGCCCACTCAAGCTCGGAGCGGTGTTCAGCCGTTTCGGCGCCCACGATCAGCACATGGCACTCTGTGCCTGCAAACAGCGGTGAACGGGCTAACATCTCAACGCCTTTACGCGCCGTTTTGCTGCCGTCAAACGCCATTAAGATTTTTTCTGGCCGCTTGAAGGTTTTCGGCACCATCAGGATGGGGCGGTGCAGTTCACGCACCACCCGCTCAAGATTAGAACCCAGATGCCCACTGGCTTGGTGGGCGGTTTCACCGCGCTTGCCCACGACCAGCAAACGTATGTCTTTCTCGAGTTCTAACAGGCTTTCCACCAGGGTGCCATTGCGTTGACGCGTGATGGGGTCGTTGACCCCATCCTCTATGGCGCGTGCTTTGGCGGCTTCCAGCATTAATTTGCCTTGCTCGCGATTCACCTTCGCGCGCTGCTCATCAAGCTCGGAAAGCTCTTTCATCAACTGCTCGCGGTCACCGAAGCGTAGGTTGCCTGAGAGGTTCTGCTCTTCAGGGGCGCCGGAATGATTGTCGACCACATGCACAAAGGCCAACGGTGCCTTCATGGCCAAGCTTGCCCAGGCGGCATAATCACACACGCCTGCAGAGAATTGGGAGCCGTCAATGGCGGCTAATACTTGATCTGTCATAGTGCGCTCCTGGCGTGATTAGTGGCCGCCCATCAGCTTTTCAACGGCTTCGGGATCATTGTGAACGGCATAGCGGTCGACTACCGTCGCGCTGGCTTCACTCAAGCCAACAAGCTCTACCTCAGTACCTTCACGGCGGAATTTAATCACGATTCGATCCAACGCCTGAACGGCCGTCACATCCCAAAAATGGGCACGGGAAAGGTCAATGGTCACTTTCTCAATGCTTTCTTTGAGATCGAACGCAGCGGTAAAGCGCTCGGAAGAAGCGAAGAATACCTGGCCTACCACCTGATATTCACGCTCTTTGCCCGCTTCGGTCTCTTTTGAACCGATGTAGAGAATGTTGCCCACTTTGTTGGCAAAGAACAGCGCCGCCAGCAGCACACCGACGAATACGCCGATGGCCAAGTTGTGTGTGCTAACCGTTACCGCCACAGTCGCCAGCATGACGATATTGGTACTGAGAGGATGTTTTTTCAGATCGCGAATCGACTCCCAGCTAAAGGTACCAATTGATACCATGATCATGACGGCGACCAATGCCGCCATGGGAATCTGGGATACCCAGTCTGATAAAAAGACCACCATCATTAAGAGCACCACGCCAGCAATCAGCGTCGATAATCGCGTCCGGCCACCGGACTTAATGTTAATCACTGATTGACCGATCATGGCACAACCAGCCATGCCACCCATTAGCCCGGCACCTATGTTGGCAATCCCCTGCCCTTTGCACTCGCGGTTTTTATTACTCGGTGTATCGGTCAAGTCATCCACAATGGTGGCGGTCATCATCGATTCGAGCAAACCCACCACGGTCAACATTAACGCGTAGGGTAAAATGATCCAGAGCGTTTCCAGGTTCAGCGGCACGCTGGGCCACAGGAAAACAGGCAGCGTATCGGGCAGCTCACCCATGTCGCCGACACTGCGGATCTCCATCCCGCTGATCATATAGACCGCGGTTAGCACCACGATGCAGACCAGCGGTGAAGGAATCGATTTACCGATGACAGGTAAATAGGGAAACAGATAAATAATGCCCAAGCCCGCCAACGTCATGGCGTAAACATGCCAGGTCACGTCGGTCAGTTCCGGCAGTTGCGCCATGAAGATCAAAATCGCCAGCGCGTTAACGAACCCGGTGACCACCGAGCGCGAGACAAAGCGCATCAGGTCGGCAAGCTTTAGATAGCCAGCCACAATCTGCAGCACACCGGTAAGCAGCGTTGCCGCCAGCAGGTACTCAAGGCCATGTTCGCGCACCAGCGTTACCATCAGCAGCGCCATGGCGCCGGTTGCTGCTGAGATCATGCCAGGACGACCACCGGTGAAAGCGATAATCACCGCAATACAGAAGGAGGCATAAAGGCCAACTTTGGGATCTACGCCGGCAATAATAGAGAAGGCAATCGCCTCGGGAATGAGAGCGAGGGCAACGACGATTCCCGAGAGCGTGTCGCCTTTGATATTAGAAAACCACTCTTGCTTGCTATAGAGAGACATTCATTGAGTCCATGGATGGAGGTTAAAATTTTGCAAACCCGTGACGCAATACAATGGCGCACGCAAAACGCGCGATATCAGAAGGATAAGCCAGTGCTTGAGCAATCGAAGGTTCGGCCCGCCAATCGGCGGAAGAATGGCAATAGCGTGCCGCAACGCCGTGACAACGCAATGAACGTGTCGAGACGTTTCGCTTGAGGAGGGGAACAACCTAGGGCGGAGTCATCAGCCCAGAAACAGGCAATGCCTGCGATAAACGTGAAAAGGTCATTACTGTTATGCCTTGCTGTCAGTAAAGCGCGAATCGACATCGCGTCGGTTAGAGCACCAGGATTCTACCAGCAATTAGCGCTCACTGCACCCGTGCTACGCCCTTAGCAGGGTGCCCTCTAGGTTCAATTTGGCGTACCATGACGCTCGAAAACGACGTCTTATCCAGTCCCAACAATTTTCGTTGAAGCGGCACGTGCAGCCCACCTGCCGATTAAAGAGGAGCAGTCAATGAGCCAGTCTATTGCAGTCATCAAGGGCGACGGTATCGGCCCCGAAATCATGGATGCCACGCTGCGTGTCCTTGACGCGCTAGATTGCGGCTTAACTTACCAGCATATTGATGCGGGTTTAGGCGCCCTTGAAAAGCACGGCACGCTGATTCCTCAAGAATCGCTGGATGCCATTGAGAAATACGGTATCGCACTAAAAGGCCCTCTCACGACGCCGATCGGCAAAGGCTTCTCTTCAATCAACGTACAGCTGCGTCGCCACTTTGACCTTTATGCCAACGTGCGTCCGGCGATCAGCTTTCCCGGCACCCGTTCGCGCTACGACGGTATCGACATGATCACCGTGCGCGAAAACACCGAAGGCGCGTATCTCTCCGATGGCCAAGAGATGATCGACGATGGTGACACCGGCATTTCAGTGATCAAAGTCACCCGCAAAGGCTCTGAGCGCATTGTGCGTTATGCTTTTGAGCTGGCCAAAAACAACGGCCGCAAAAAAGTCACCGCCGTCCATAAAGCCAACATTATTAAAACCAGCTCGGGTCTGTTCCTGGACGTCGCGCGCGAGATCGCCAAAGAGTACCCCGAGATCGAATTCCAGGAAATGATCGTTGATAACGCCTGCATGCAGCTGGTGATGAACCCCCACCAGTTTGATGTGGTGGTCACCACCAACCTGTTTGGCGATATTCTTTCCGACCTGTGCGCTGGCTTGGTCGGCGGTTTAGGCTTGGCGCCTGGTGCCAACATCGGCGAGAAGGCCGCGATCTTTGAAGCCGTACACGGCTCCGCGCCGGATATCGAAGGCAAAAACATTGCCAACCCCTGTGCCCTACTGCTGGCCGCTGCGCAAATGCTCGATCACCTGGGCATGAACGAAAAAGGCGACGCCATCCGCCTGGGTATTCGCACCGTGCTGGAAACCCGCCGTGACATGGTCACCCCCGATATGGGCGGCACCGGTAGCACCGACTCCTTTGCCCAGGCGCTGGTCGAGTACGTACAGGATTAGTTTGTTTAGCACTAACGGAGTTATGAGTGTTAAACGTCGTTAAAGCGGTAGCGCAATAAATGCAACGCATTGAGGGTGACCAGCACGGTCGCCCCCGTGTCCGCCATCACGGCGACCCACATGCCGGTAATCCCCAGCGCCGTAGAGACCAGAAACAGCGCTTTAAAGCCGAGCGCCAGCGCCACGTTGGTTTTGACATTGCCCATGGTCGCTCGCGAGAGCGCAATCATTTCAGCAATACCCGTGACGCGATTTTTAAGCAGCGCGGCATCGGCAGTTTCAAGCGCCACATCGGTACCACTGCCCATCGCGATGCCTACTTCCGCCGCTGCCAGCGCTGGGGCATCGTTAATGCCATCGCCCACTTTGCCGATCGGCCCACGCCCTTGCGCCTGCCACTCGCGCACACGCTGGGCTTTATCTTCGGGCATCAGCTCGCCTTCGGCTTCAATACCCAACTGCTCACCAATGGCGGCTACGGTGCGGGCATTGTCACCGCTAAGCATGACCGCCTGAACGCCTAAGCGCTCTAACGCCTGAAGGCCTTGGCGAGCATCTTCTCGGGGCTCGTCCCGTAGCGCTAGTAACCCTAACGGGCGCTCGTTCTCGCTCTCTGCTTCTATCAAGACGGCCACACTTTTGCCCTGGGCTTCCAGCACGGCAATACGGGCTTTTATGTCATCAGAAAGAAGCGCTAGCGATTGAACGGCACGAGGGCTCACCAGCGTTAATGAACGCCCTTCTACCTGCCCGGCAACCCCCTGCCCGGCCAACGCGCGGGCCCCTTTCACCACCGGCGTCGGCAGCGCCTGCTGCTGAAAATAATCACTAATCGCCACGGCGAGCGGGTGGCTGGAGCCCTGCTCAAGGGCAGCGGCAAGGCGCACAATTTCGTCAAGGCTGTTTTTATCGACACGACCGTCAGTGTCAAAGCGCTCGACATCGGTGACGGTGGGCGTGCCTGCGGTGAGCGTGCCGGTTTTATCCAACGCGACGCGTTTCAACTTGCCTAACTGCTCTAATACCGCGCCGCCTTTCATTAGCAGGCCATTACGCGCGCCGACCGATAACCCAGCGGCAATGGCCGCGGGGGTCGAAATCACCAGCGCGCAGGGGCAGGCAATCAGCAGCAATGCCAGCGCACGGTAGATAGATTCTGACCATAGCATCGGTGAGACTAACGGCGGCACGATAGCCACCAACAGGGCCACGCCCACGACCGCGGGCATGTAATAAAACGCAAAGCGGTCAATAAAACGGGCTACCGGTGCTTTGGCCGCCTGGGCCTCTTCCACTAGTTTGATCACCCGGGCGATGGTGTTGTTTTCAGCGCTTTTGGTTACCTCGACCTCCAGCACGCCGTCCAGGTTGACGGTGCCTGCAAACACCCCCTCGCCTTCGCCACGCTCGCGGGGCACCGACTCACCATTGACCGGGGACTCATCGATTGATGAGCGACCGGCAATGATTTGCCCATCGCAGGGCAACCGGTCGCCGGGGCGCACCTGCACCCGCTGGCCAGGCTCAAGCGAAGCGGCAGCGACCTCACGAAGACTGCCTTGCTCCATTAATCGCGCGGTAGAGGGCGTTAGTTTTGAAAGCGCGGAAATACTGCGGCGGGCCTGGGCGGCGGCGACCCCTTCGAGCATTTCCCCCACCGCAAACAGAAACACCACGACCGCGGCTTCGGCGGCGGCGTTAATCCCAAGCGCCCCCAAGGCGGCAATGCTCATCAGCATTTCAATGGTGAACGGATTCCCCATCTTAAGGGCCTGACCAGCGCGCTGAATAATCGGCACAAGGCCAACCACCGTCGCGGCGACAAACGGCCAAGTGCCCAGGCTAGGCCAGGCAAACTTGAGTGCCCAAGCCAGCGTCAGCAGTGCCCCACTGACAAGCACTAAACGCCCTTTGGGCGTTTTCCACCAAGGCGTATTTGTTGTCGCGTCAGCCGTGTCCGCCGACTCATCAATAACCTGATAGCCCAGCGCCGTGATGGTCGACGCTATCTCGGCATGGGGCAGCTCTTTCCCAGGCGGCGCGGTCAATCGTACCGAGCCAGCGACAGAACTCGCGGAGACTTCTTCGACATGTTTCAAACGCGCCAGCGCCGCTTCGACTTTGCGTTCGCAGCCACCGCAATCCATCCCCTGCACGCGCAAGGTAGTAGGCTCGGCCGACGCTTGTGAGGGTTTTACTGTTGTATCAGTCATCGCATGGCGCTCCCAGTTCGACTATCTTAGGGATAGCGTAATACCTGTAGCGACTAGAGGTTCAAGCCATGAATATTCAAACCTCAGAACCAGCCACCGAAGAGCGTTATATCGGCATTGGCGAGCTGGCCCGCGAATCCGGCTGCAAGCCAGAAACGGTGCGCTATTACGAGCGCATTGGACTTCTGCCTTCAGCGCCACGTAATGAAGGCAATCAGCGGCGATATACCACAGCCGCCGTCCGCCGCTTAACGTTTATCCGCCATGCGCGGGATTTTGGCTTTTCGGTAGAGGCAGTACGTGAGCTGTTACAAATGGCGGATCAACCGACAATGCCCTGCGATGAAGTCGATACACTGGCCAAGCGTCATTTAGCAGAAGTGGAAGCACGGCTCGCAAGGCTCACCGCGGTGCGCGACGAGCTGCAGCGAATGATCAATCAGTGTGCGGGGGGCAATGTGGGCCACTGCCATATTATTGATGTGCTGAGCGACCACCGCCTATGCAAACAGACCGGCCCGCACGGCGGTGCGGAGGCGCTGCGTTGAACGCACTGAACGCCGTCGCCCCTACCCCAGCCACACATCCAGGAAAAGCATAATGACCAAGCCCATCGCCAAGCCGAAAGTGGCTTTTTTCTGATGCCCGCAGCGGTGGGTTTCGGGGATGATTTCATGGCTGATGACATACAGCATGGCGCCCGCGGCAAAAGCCAAGCCCCAGGGCAGCAGGATTTGCGACACGCTGACAATGCTGGCACCAAACAGCCCGCCAATGGGTTCGATCAAGCCCGTTAAGGCGGCAATCGACCATGAGCGCCACTTTGAGTAACCTTCGCCCATCAACGCCACCGCGACGGCCAGCCCCTCGGGCATATTCTGTAAGCCAATACCGATGGCCAGCGGCATACCGCCTTCTAGCCCGTTGGCGCCAAAGCCAACGCCGACCGCCATACCTTCCGGCAGGTTATGAATAGTGATAGCAAACACGAATAACCATACCCGGCGCAGTGAGGCAGCTTCTGGCCCCTCTCGGCCCTGAGCGAAATGCTCATGGGGAAGGTGTTCGTTAAGGAGCGCAATCGCGCCCATGCCCAACAAAATAGCGATACACACAATCGCGGCGGGCACAGGACCACCAGAGTAATAAATTTCCGCGGCATCTAGGGCAGGAATAATCAGCGAAAAGAACGATGCCGCCAACATAACACCCGCCGCGAAACCCAGCGCCAAATCGCGAAAGCCACGGCTGGGCGTTTTGCCCAGCAGCACTGGCAAGGCGCCAACGGCAGTCAGTAGCCCAGCCGTTAAGCTGCCCACAAAACCTAGTAATAACGTATTTTCCATGGACAGCATTAACCCAATCAGCAATTAGAAAGATATGAAACGGAACGACACGCTGTTGTGTAACGTGGTATCTGCACGTACTTTAACGCACTAGCACCACATGAATAAAATAATGATCGCTTTCATCAGGACGATGTAAACGTGTTCTTAGAAAGCACTTGTACAAGGGATCAACGTGCCACTCACCGCCACCTTAGCAGCTGCCCACTTTACCCAGTTACGGCCACGGCTAGTGGCGTTTGCACGCTTACAACTGCGCGATGCCACCGCTGCGGAAGATGCCGTGCAGGAAACACTGCTGACGGCTTTTGAGAAAAGTGCCACGTTTGAAGGTCGCTCCGAGTTTGAAACCTGGGTGTTCGGTATCCTGAAGTTCAAAATTCTGGATCAACTACGCCAGCAGCGCCGCCAAGGGGCTTGGCAGCCGCTGGAGCAGCAGCTGGATGACGATACCCTCGATCGCCTGTTTCAAAGTGACGGCCACTGGCAGGTCAGTGCGCGCCCCAGCGACTGGGGAGAGCCCGAACAGGTGCTGGAGAACCAGCGTTTTTGGCAAGTATTCGATGCTTGTCTGATTGCCTTACCCGATAGCATTGCCCGTGTTTTTACCCTGCGTGAACTGATGGGCCTTTCGACGACAGATATCTGTAAGGAAATCGGCATTAGCGAAACCAACTGTTGGGTCATCTTACATCGTGCGCGTTTGCGGTTAAGAGAGTGCTTGGATCAGGGCTGGTTAAAATAGCGAGAAGGAGCTAGTGATGCTGATGTGCCGCGAAGCTACGGCGTTAATGTCGTTAAAGCAGGACAAACCCTTGTCGCTGCGTCAAAAAACAGCCCTTCGTGTTCATTTAATGCTATGTCGGGATTGCCGTCGTTGCGATCGCCAGTTTGATTTGTTGCATCATATTGCCGATCATCACCCCGCCTCTTCTCTCCCCGCGTCCCTCCACGAACGCGACGACTAACGTCAAGCGCCCCTATTAATAACCAATTTTTCATACCCTCTCTGGTAAAAAACACTGACGTACTGTAAATAACTTTTTGTACTATGTAGCTACAAAAAAGTGATTTAACACCAATTCTCTACTATCATCCTAAAAACTACACAAACCCTGTACATCAGAGATATTGAATAAATGCTCAGCTATAAATTTCGCTCTCCGCACTACCGGGCACTGATGCAGCATACTGCCTGTATATTATTTACCCCTAATGGCGTTATTAAAGAAGCAAGCCCCCTCTTTCTCGACACGGTGGGATATACCCTCAACGAAATTGAAGGCAAGCATCACCGCCTGTTTTGTTTTCCAGAAGAAACGAGCCAGCCTGAATACACCGCTTTTTGGGAAACACTTGCCGCCGGGCACAGTCAGCAGGGGCGTTTTCGGCGCTTAAATTCTGACGGAAAAGAAATTTGGCTGGAGGCGACCTATATACCCATTAAGAACAGTCGCGGGAAGGTGACGCAAATTTTTAAAGTCGCTAGTGATGTTACCGCTAAACATCAAAATGCCGCCCGGGAGAGAGCCATTCTTCAGGCGTTGGACAGCTCTATGGCCGTCATTGAGTTCACACCAGACGGCTATGTGCTAAATACCAACAGTAACTTTGAACAAACCATGGGTTATGCCGCTGAACAAATAAGAGGTGTCCATCACCGCGAATTCTGCCCCAGCGCCTTTTACCAGCAACATCCTGATTTTTGGGAGCGGTTAAGTCGCGGTGAGTTTATGCAAGGTAAGTTCGAGCGGATTGATGCGCGTGGAAATACCATTTGGTTAGAAGCGACTTATAACCCGATTCACGATGATCAAGGGCATATCATTAAGGTCGTTAAGTTTGGGACCGATATTACCCGTTCGATTCAAGCCTCAGAAGCTGCCAAAGTCACCGTTAATACCGCTCAAACATCGTCAACTCAGACTGAAAAAATAGCGCAGAATGGCTTAACACAGCTTAAACAAATATTGGTTGATTCAGAACAAGCCACCCAGACGCTCAATGAAGCACAGCAACTCATCGCTGCTCTTAACCAGCAGGCCGATCAAATCAATAAAATTACCGCTTCCATTGCACAAATTGCCAATCAGACCAACCTGCTGTCACTTAATGCCGCGGTAGAAGCCGCACGAGCAGGCGAACAAGGGCGTGGTTTTGCGGTGGTGGCCAACGAAGTGCGTCGTTTAGCGAAAGGCTCCAGTGAAGCCGTAGAGGAAATAACCCGCGTGCTTAAAGAGAACAACGCGCTAGTAGAGCGAACCACGCATGCCATGCAGAAAGTGGTTGAACAGGGCAAATCGAGCCAATCAAGCGTGGGCGAAATTGAAATCATCGTGAACGAGATACTCACCGGCGCACGCAATGTCTCCACGTCCATCGACCAGCTAGCGCTGGAGTCGCCACGCTGATGATATTAAATAGCCAGCGCAGTGCGCTGGCTATTGGCTTTCTAACGCACGCTTTTAACGCAGCGGTGTTTTACGCAAATAGGGCAGAATCGTTTCGTATTCACCGTATTTCTGTTTGGCATCTTCGTTAGATACGCTAGGCGGAATAATCACATCCTGGCCTATCGTCCAATCGGCCGGGGTAGCTACACCGTGTTTTGATGTGGTTTGCAGGGCATCCAAGGCGCGTAGAATTTCTGCAAAGTTGCGCCCTACGGTCATGGGATAAGTCATCGACAGTTTCAACTGCTTATCCGGGCCGATAATGAATACCGAGCGCACCGTTGCGCTGTCTGCGGGCGTGCGACCATCGGGCAGGTAGGCGTCTTCGGGCAGCATGTCGTAGAGTTTCGACACTGTTAGCCCGTCATCGGCAATAATCGGAAAATCAACCTCGCTGCCGCTGACGGTTTGGATGTCATTACCCCAGCGTTTGTGGTCTTCGACACCATCCACGGAAACACCGATCACTTTAGTACCGCGCTTCTTCCACTCGGCACTCAACTGCGCGACGGCACCAAATTCTGTTGTGCAGACCGGCGTAAAGTCTTTGGGGTGCGAAAACAGAATCGCCCAGCTGTCGCCAATCCAGTCGTGAAAGCGAATGGGGCCATGGCTCGTCTCCGCTTCAAAATCAGGTACAACGGCATTGATGCGTAATGACATGCTTTCCTCCTTAATGGGCGATAGGCGCCCTAATATCTTATTTGCCTTTCAACACGCTCACTATAGAACATTCAGTGCTAAGACAGCCAGTGGTACCACAATGTTCACAGGCATCATCAAGCGCCAACCAATGGATAAGCCAATAAGGAAAACCTAGCGGTAACGCTGGGGAGAAAAGCCTGAGAGAACAGCTTGAGAGAACCGATTGAGAGAAAAAGCAAAACGGCGCCCTGGGGCGCCGCTTACCACTAACACCCAAAAGTACTACTCCACCGGTTTTTCGTTCTTACCATTGCGCTTAACGCGCTTGATCCATTGCTGCTTCGCGTAGTGCCGCAAGTTAGCGACATTGTCGGTCTCATCGACAATGTCCTGCCCCAGAATGGTTTCGATAATGTCTTCAAGCGTAATCAAACCCAAAAAGGTGCCGTGCTCGTCATAGATCACGCGCATATGCAGGTGATCCTTGAGCATAGAGGTAAACACCTGCTCAACATTATGAGACACATCCACGCTACCAATCGGATGCATCAGCTCGCGCATCGTCTTGGTGTCGTCTGCATGGTACATATCGGCTTTATGCACATAGCCAAAGGCTTGTTCGCCATTGTCCATCACGGGGAAACGTGTAAAAGGCGCCTTGCCATACTGCTCATCAAACTCTGCCACGGTCATATCCGGCAGCACGCTGACACAAACCGTACGGGGCGTCATGGCCTTGCTTACCAGGATATCGTGCAAGTTGAGCATATTGATAATGGTGCGCGACTCATCCGCATCCAGTACTTCTTCTTCTAAGCCAACCCGCGCAAGCACTTTAATTTCATCACGCAGGTCGACATCGTGTTCAGACTTACCTAAGCGGCGCGTGATCTGCTCGGACATCCAGATAAAGGGCAGCAGACCTACGATCATAGGTTTTAACAGCCGCGGTAGGAAAGGTGATAAACCACGCCAGTAGGTAGCCCCAATGGTCTTAGGGATAATTTCCGACAGAATCAAAATCAGCATCGTCATCACCGCCGAGACGATAGCGATCGATGACTCACCAAACACCACTGCTGCCTGAGCACCGACCGCCGTGGCGCCAACCGTATGAGCAATGGTATTGAGCGTCAAAATAGCCGCCAGAGGACGATCTATATTGTTTTTCAGCTTGGTTAGAGAAGCATGTAGCTTGGGGTTATCTTCTTTCTGCTTAGCAATATAGCTAGGCGTAATCGAAAGAAGCGCTGCCTCTAGGATGGAACATAAAAACGAGAACGCGATTGAAAGGGTAGCAATCGTGATTAAGAGGAACATGAGGGCCTAGTATAGAGGGTTGTCACGCGTTTATAGGGGCAACTCCCTCGCCTGTCAATGCCTAGGCATGCATCAAGGCAATAGAACCCACCTGCCTGACAGCAATGGTGCTAAATGATTAAGTTTGTCTTATGCAAATACGCACTTATTTCAGCGGCGTGACCGCACTTGGCAAGTGCCACATCACCCGGTTGCGGCCCTCCTTCTTTGCACGATAAAGCGCTAGGTCGGCATGGCGCAGATCCGTTTCCCAACACTCGGCACTGCCACTCGGCCTCACCAGCCCTGCGCCAATACTGACAGTCACTTTGATTCCCCCTTCACTTGTCCGCATAGGCTCGGCGGCGATCACTTTACGCAGCGCATCAAGCGTTGGCGCCCCTGGGTTGTCGTATAAGCAAACACCGAACTCTTCACCGCCCATGCGTGCCACCAGATCGTCAGAGCGCAAATAACTACTTAAACGAAAAGCAACCTCTTGTAATACCTCATCGCCCACTTGATGCCCATATTGATCATTAATGGCCTTGAAATAGTCAATATCAATAATAGCAATAGTAAAGTTTGATGATTGAGAATAAAAACCGTGCACACGTTGTATAAAAGCTCTGCGATTTGGTAGCTTCGTCAGTACATCCGTTTCAGCTAAATAACGTAATTTTTGCTCTGCGTTCAATCTTGATTTTTCGACGTCCAACGCATAAAAAAGCGCCCCGAGCGTATCGAGCAGGGGATGAAGAAACTGTGCATCCTCGTCCGTGTAATCGTCTTGTTTATTTGCCAGCCCAATCATCCCCACCGTTTCATCACCAATCTTAATGGTCAGCCCTAAAAAGCGCCGCAATGGCGGATGACCTCCCGGCGTGCCGCGCGACGCGTGATGATGCTTGGGCTGATTCGCCATGACCACCCTGCCACTGGTGATGACATGCCCAAAGAGGTTGTCCAGGTTGTTAAAGAAAAACTCACCACGTTGATAGGCACGATATTGCTCACTTGTTTCTGCACTCCAGCTAATATTGGAAAGTGCATGTATAAACAGAGCCTTTTCACCTGTTTCCCTCACCACCACTTGCCCGATAAATCCAAACTGACTTTCTGCCAGTAACAAGAGTTCATCGAAAATAAGCTCGCACGAGTGGCGGATATTCTTTTCATGAAGAAAAACACTCTGCGCCCGGTTCATAAAATTGAGTAACGGCACCTGCTTTTGTTCACGCAGCTCAGCCCGCTTTCTCTCTGAAATATCGCGTACCACACACGTCAGTCGCAGCGGACGTCCGGCATGGTCATGGGCCACTACGCGACCGCAGGTGTTCACCCACACCCAGTGCCCTTGGGCATGACGCATGCGATAATCAACATTGAGCACTGAATCCTCCGTTGCCAAATGCGTGCTGATCACCTTACTGAGCCGAATCGCATCTTCCTCATGGACTCGGCTTATCCAGAAGCGCGTATGGCTTTCGACCTCGTCAAGCCGCAGACCTAGCAGATCACACCAGTGCTGATTGAATGCGTTGTAATCGTTGCCTATTTCCCAGTCCCATACACCCGCATCGGCGGACTCCATCATCATGGCAAAGTCGCTACCGCTAGCTCTACTTCGTTGTTGATCGATAAGGTGCATATAGTCACTAATGAAGTAACTCAGCGACTCTAAAAAGCGTAGGTCTTTCTCTGAGAGTGTGTTAGGGCGGTTATCAATCAAACAGACCGCACCAACTTCGCGACCACCAGCGGTCAGCGGCACACCGGCATAAAAGCGAATGTGCGGCGCGGCAAGCACTAAGGGGTTATGACAAAAATCAGGGTGCTTACTGGCATCCTCAATCACCAAAGGCGCCCGCCTGGCCACGACATGGCGGCAAAAAGAATCCTCTAGCGATGTGAAATCAAACTCTATGCCCGATTTGGCAACAAACCACTGTTTTTGACCCACAACGGATACCAGCGCGATTGGAAACTCAAAAAAATCAGCCACTGATGCAATGAGCTTATCCAGTGCGCCCGTGTCAACGTCGGGTGTTAACGTGTGTTGACTGATATGTTGCCAGCGTTTATTAAGCATCAAATAACATCCTAGGGGTGCAGATCAGATTGACTACACCTTGCCTTTATTAGTTATACTTTATCGACCACCTAAAGCAAACCTGTCAATCCGTAAAAACCCGCTCTTTTGTATGCACTTTGGTTATTAGTAACTTGCCCTGCGCTTTTCACATTTTTTCACATTTGAATGATGTCGACCTAATGACCAAACAGGCTATATTGCGTGCAGGCCCTGCTTTTTATAAACATAGGCAATGGTTAATAACAATTATTATCAAATACCCATGCCATGTTTACCTTAGGTGCCTCCCCTTGCGCCTCCTCCTTATCGAAATGACTAAAATAGAGAAGGCAACATGTACAACAACCTTATTAACACCTCTTTACATAAGGCATTACTAAATCACACCGCTTGTATCTTTTTTACGCCTGAAGGCGTTATCAAGCATGCCAGCCAATCGTTTTTAGACGTGATGGGCTGCCGCTTGGCAGCGATCAAGGGGCAGCACCATCGAATATTTTGCGATGCTGCCGAAACGCAGCGGCCTGAATATCAGCAGTTTTGGCAATCACTAGCTGCTGGAGAGAGCCATACCGGCCGCTTTCGTCGTTTTAAGGATAGCGGCGAAGAGGTCTGGCTTGAGGCTATGTATGTTCCCTTAATCAACTTTCGCGGCAATGTTACGTCCGTACTTAAAATCGCCAACGATGTGACAGCAAGACACCAGAAAGCACAGCGGCAAGATGCTGTACTACAGGCGCTGAATGCCTCCATGGCGGTGATTGAGTTCACCCCTCAAGGCGAAATTTTGGAGGCAAATGACAATTTTGAAAACGTCATTGGGTATCGTGCCCATGAGTACCAAGGCAAGCATCACCGTATGTTCTGCCCAGAGCATTTTTACAGGCAAAATCCGCATTTTTGGGAACACCTAGCCCAAGGAAATTTCACTAAAGGCAGGTTTGAGCGCATTAATGCAAAGGGCCGCAGTGTCTGGTTAGAAGCGACTTACAATCCTGTGAGAGATAGCGATGGCAATGTGGTCGAAGTCGTCAAGTTCGACAGCGACATCACTCCCCTGGTAGAAAAAGCCAATGCTACCTCAGGCACCATCAGTTCAGCACAGAGCAGCACCTCGCAAATCGAACGCACCGCCAAGGATAGCCTGGATCACTTGGATGAAATGGTAAAAGGGGCCGAGCAGGCCGCACAAACCCTGGCGAAAGTTCAAGAACTGATCGACGCGCTGCACAAGCAGTCGCAAAGCATTAATAAGATCACTGAGTCCATTGCCAAGATCGCCAGCCAAACTAACCTACTCTCCTTGAACGCAGCGGTGGAAGCCGCTCGCGCCGGGGAACAAGGCCGAGGCTTTGCCGTCGTTGCCAACGAAGTACGCCAACTCGCGAAGGGCTCAACAGAAGCCGTTGCTCAAATAACGCAGGTGCTAAAAGATAACAGCAACCTAGTAGAACGCACCACTCAAGCCATGCAGAAGGTCATTCAACAAGACAAAGCCAGCCAGTCCAGCGTGAGCGAGATCGACACCATCGTTAATAAAATCTTGCAAGACGCCCGCAGCGTCGCCCACTCCATCGAACAGCTAGCGGCGGATACGCACATCTAGCGGTACTGATTTTCATGCACAGGGACGTGCACCCTTCCCCTTTATCAGCTTTCCTCATTTTTTAAGCATGCTACTATCTAACCCCGCTTAACGTGGCTAGACCCCTGCCTGAAAGGATGCTTGCTGATGTTTGACGCGCCCGCTGCTGTTGCTACACCTGAAGCCGTTGAGACGTTTATTACCCGCTGGAAGGGCACCACCGGCACCGAAAAGGCCAACTACCAGCTGTTCCTTTCAGAGCTGTGCGCACTGCTTGCGCTACCCACGCCCGATCCTGCCAGCAAAGACAACATTGAAAACGCCTACACCTTCGAGCGCCGGGTAGATATTCAAAACCCTGACGGCAGCGAAAATCGCGGCTTTATCGATCTCTACAAACGTGGGGCGTTTGTCTTGGAAGCCAAACAAACCGGCAAAGGGCTGGCCACTAAAGGCTGGGACAAAGCCATGCAGGCGGCCTATAACCAAGCCGACCAGTATGTGCGCGCCCTGCCCGCCAACGAAGGTCGCCCGCCATTTATTGTGGTGACGGATGTCGGCCGCACCCTAGCACTGTATTCGGAATTTTCGCGCTCCGGTGGCACCTATGTGCCCTTTCCCGACCCGCGTAACTACCAAATCAAACTGGATGACTTACGCCAGCCCGAGGTGCAACAGCGCCTAAAAGCCCTGTGGGAAGCGCCCGACACCCTAGACCCGAGCCAATACGCCGCCCGCGTGACTCGCGCAGTGAGCAATAAACTCGCCACCCTGGCCAAAGCGCTAGAAGCCGATGGTTACGAGGTTGACCGCGTGGCGCACTTTTTGAAGCGCTGCCTGTTCACCATGTTCAGTGAAGACGTTGAGCTGCTGCCCAAAACCAGCTTTACCGACTTCCTCACCCGCATGAAAGAGACCCCCGAGCACTTTGCCGACGCCATTGGCTCGTTATGGGAAAGCATGAACAGCGGCGGTTTTAGCGGCGTACTCACGGCCAAGGTGATGCGCTTTAACGGCGGCCTGTTCAAAGGCATCGACCCCATCCCGCTCACCCCCGAACAAATCCAACTGCTGATTGATGCCGCCAAAGCCGACTGGCGCTTTGTAGAACCGGCTATTTTCGGCACGCTGCTGGAGCGCGCCCTAGACCCACGCGAGCGCCACAAGCTAGGTGCCCACTACACGCCTCGCGCTTACGTCGAGCGGCTGGTCATGCCCACGCTGATTGAGCCGCTACGCCGGGAGTGGGCCACCGCCCAAGTGGTTGCAGAAACCCACAACCAGAAAGGCAAAACCGATAAAGCGCTAGAGAGCCTGCGCGCCTTTCACCACAAGCTCTGCCAAGTACGCGTGCTGGACCCAGCTTGCGGCAGCGCCAACTTCTTGTATGTGGCGCTAGAACACATGAAGCGCCTGGAAGGCGAGGTGTTAAACCTGATTGCTGACCTCAGCGGCGGGCAAGACTCCTTAGAAGCCGAAGGCTTTACCGTCTCGCCCCAGCAGTTCCTCGGCATGGAAATTAACCCCCGCGCCGCCGCCATTGCCGAAATTGTGCTGTGGATTGGTTACCTGCAGTGGCACTACCGCATTAACGGCAAGCTCGACCTGCCCGAGCCGATACTTAAAGACTTCCACAACATCGAAAACCGCGATGCGCTGATAGAATTTGAACGCCGCGAGCCGCTGCTGGATGACGCAGGTAAAGAAGTCACCATCTGGGACGGCATCAGCATGAAGAAAAGCCCCGCCACCGGCGAGCTGATCCCCGATGAAACCGCCCGCACCCCCGTGTACCGCTACCACAACCCCAAGCGCGCCGAGTGGCCGAAAGCGGATTACATTGTCGGCAACCCGCCGTTTATTGGGGCTTCTACCATGCGCCGCGCACTCGGCGATGGCTATGTAGACGCCGTGCGCCAGGTATTTAAAGGCACGGTGCCGGAATCTGCCGATTTTGTGATGTACTGGTGGCATATCGCCGCTGAGGCGGTACGCAACGGCCACGCCCAGCAGTTTGGCTTTATTACCACCAACAGCCTGCGCCAAACCTTCAACCGCCGCGTGCTGGAGCCACACTTAAACGATGCCAAAAAACCACTTTCGCTCACCTTTGCGATTCCCGACCACCCCTGGGTAGATGGCAGCGACGGTGCCGCCGTGCGCATCGCCATGACCGTGGGCCGCGCTGGCGAAGCGCCTGGGCTGCTACAGCAAGTAACTAATGAAAACAGCGATGAAGGCCGCGAAGCCCGCAATGTGACACTAAGCCGCCGCGACGGTAAGGTGTTTGCCGATTTGAGTGTTGGGGCAGATGTGGCGTCCATGCCTCCATTAGATGCGAATAAAGGTATCGCAATCAAAGGATACGAACTTGGTAGCCAAGGCTTTTTAATGGACGTAAAAGAAGCATGCGCACTTCTTTCTGAAAACCCTGAAAATGAAAAAATCCTCAAACCTTACATGAATGGAAAGGACTTAACGCATGGACATGTAACAAGATACGTGATCGATTTTTATGGCATTGACATTAACCAAGCCAAAAAACAATTTCCAAAACTATTCAACTACTTAGCTGAGCGAGTTAAACCAGAACGAGATATTAACCGTGAAGCCAGAACATCTATAAAATGGTGGTTGTTTCGTCGTTCAGGTGCAGAGCTTAGAAAAGCTAGCACAAGCCTTGAAAAGTTCATCACCACTACTCGTACCGCTAGGCATAGGGTATTTCAACTATCACCTTCTGACCTAATCGCGGAAAGTAAAATAGTTGTCGTCACATCTGAATCTAAAAGTGTGCTGGGAGTTCTTTCCTCCAGGCTCCACACCTTATTTGCGATAAGAGCTGGAGGCTGGCTGGGAGTTGGTAACGACTCTACATATAATCACATAGACTGCTTTTTAAAATTCCCCTTTCCTGAGCTTACCGACGAGCAGGCGGCAGAGATCGGCCAACTGGCCGAACAAATCGACGCCCACCGCAAGCGTCAGCAGGCCGAGCACCCAACGCTGACGCTTACCGGTATGTATAACGTGATGGAGAAGCTCCGCGCAGGCGAAGAGCTCAACGCCAAAGAGCAAACCATCAACCAGCAAGGCTTGGTCAGCACCCTGCTTGCCGACCACGATGCCTTAGACCGAGTGGTATTTAACGCCTACGGCTGGGATGACTTGGCAAAAGCACTCGTGGGCTTACCCGGAGCCACTACGCCCTTGCCAGATAAACCCGCCGCCCAAGCAGAAGCTGAAGAAGAGCTACTGATGCGCCTAGTGGCGCTCAACAAACAGCGCGCTGCGGAAGAAGCGCAAGGCAACGTGCGCTGGCTACGCCCGGATTACCAAGCGCCGGAAGAAGCCGCCCCCACCCAAGCCGCGCTGCAAAACGCTACAACGGTTAGCGACACACCCGCCGCCGAAAAAACCAAAGCAGCATGGCCCAAAGACTTGGTCAGCCAAGTCACCCAGCTACGCGATATGCTCGCTCTCAGCCCTCACAGCGCGGAAAGCTTAGCTACTCAGTTCAAACGCAAGCCGCTAAAAGGCATCAATGAAGTGCTATCGGCACTAGCCGCCCTCGGCCAGGCCCAGCAAGAAGGTGAACAATGGCGATTGGTGAGGTGATGATGGACAAGCCCCGCATCGTAGACGCCAAGGAAATTCTGCGCCAATCAACTCAAGGCCGCACTCAGCCATTTATTGTGCGTGATGTTATGGATGAGCAGTATGTGGTCAAAGGCATCAATGGCGTTGGCCAACCGTCATTGGTCGCTGAGCTTATTTGCGCTGAGTTGGCACGGCGGTGTGAATTACCCATCGCTGAGTACGCTTTGATGCGATTTCCAGCAGGCATGATAGATTTCTCCATGGAGCCTCGCGCCTCCGATCTGAAAGGCGGGCTGGCATTTGCTTCTAAGGTCGCTGCGCATAGTCAGGATCTGCTTTTTTCACAAATCTCAGGAGTCGATGAAGTGATACAGCAGCGGCTTTTGCTATTCGATATGTGGGTTAACAATGAGGATCGTCACCTGAGCGCCCAAGGAGGCAACGTCAACCTACTATGGAGCTCAGTGAGCGGTTTAGTAGTGATTGATCATAATCTAGCTTTCGACCCTATCAACGGTAATGGCGATTTTGAAAATCATGTGTTTAGCCATCAACGTGCATGTTTTGCGGACCTGGAAGTGCGCGCACGCCACGAGGCGGTGCTTGACGCGGCCCTGAACGATTGGGATATGATCATTGATTCGATTCCTCTGGAGTGGCTATATCACGATATAGACGATGACACCTCAGAAATACACCCCACACCGACAGAGCGCTTCAATCTATTAGCACGGTTACGCGATCCTTCCTTTTGGAGCCTGATATGAGCGCCATTATTTGTAATTATGCAGTGCTGCGCTTTCAGCCCTACCTGGATACGGGTGAGTTCGCGAACCTGGGAATCATAATGCTCTGCAATAACGGTGTGTTCCTTCAACGCGTTGAAACCGTTGCTCGAAAACGCATCACTCAATTTTTCGATAAGCTGCCAGCGAAGGTGTTTACTCAGGCACGCCAGCATTTCGTCACAGAGCTTAAGAGAACCATTGATTTAGCCAACCAGCACCAGAGCCAACCTGAGGTGCAGCTGCGTATTTTCAAAGAGTTAATAGAGCCTCGTGAAGCTATGTTTCGCTTTAGCAGGCCTGGTACGCTAGCAGCTAAAGACCCTCAAGCAGCACTGGATGAGCTATTCAACCGCTATGTTCATCATGATTTCAAGCACGTAGCATCACCAGAAGAGCAGCTCACCAAAGATGTCACGCATTGGCTAAAATCACTGAACCGTCGTTATACAGAACAAACGCTGGGAAACGATATCGTGCGCGTAAAGTTGCCGTTTGTCTGGCAGGAAGGCGCACACATACGACAGGCCATTAAACCCATCAGCTTTGATTTGGATGACGCCAGCAAAATTATTGAGAAGGGAGATAAGTGGCTAGCGCATTTACGCCGCCTTAAAACTTCTGGCTATAATCCTGACGATATGGTGTTTATTAGTCAGGCTCCGAAGGTACAAAAAGGCCCCAAGCTACGTGCTTACAAAGAAATTTGCCAAGAAATAGAGACTGAATTTTCAGCGAGAGTGCTTCCTGAACAATTAGGTCAACACAGTATTCTCAAGGCAGTCGCTGAGCCTGTTACATAAATTAGAAGTTGCTCCATTAAGCCTAGGACGCTGAGTCGCAAACTAGGCTTTGTCGGCTGTGCGCTCCGAAGCCGAGTCTAGACAATTGGTGTTCTTGTCACTCAGCAAGCGCTTTTGTGGTCCGAAAAATCACCTCAATCCCTTTTGCCAGCTGATCATAGTCTGTCCATTCCTCAGGCGCATGAGAAATGCCATCGCGGCTGGGGACGAAGACTAATCCCGTCTGCGTTATCTTCGACAAGATCATAGCATCATGACCTGCACCACTATGCATGCTACGCCACTTTACGCCACTCGCATCGGCATCTTTAGCGAACTGCTTCTGAATATCTTTGGCCATTGGTGTGGAAGGAATGGTTATCTTCTCGTTGATATCAAATGTAAGGCCATTATCCAGAAGTTGTTTCAACTCTGTGCGAAGACTGTCTTTGATCTTGGCCACATTTTCTGCCATTGGCGACCGGACATCAACGCTGAAAGAGATACTATTAGGAATAACATTTGCGCCACCCGGTTGCGCTACTATACGCCCGACAGTTCCTACAGCTGCCTTATCCACTTCCATAACGATATTGGGAATCTTGGCAATAACACTGGCAGCCCCCACCATTGGGTCTTTTCGTGCATTCATTGGTGTTGTTCCCGCATGGCCAGCCGCACCGGATACAGTCACATCAAGCTGCGAAAGCGAGACTACCTCTGTGACGATGCCGATGTCTTCCTGATTTTGCTCAAGAATTGGACCCTGCTCGATGTGTAGCTCCAGAAAAGCGTGAAGGGAACCTGTGGAAAGTTCCACTTGATCAGACTTTGAAGGATCCAATCCAAAATCCAACATTGCTTGCGCGACGGATATGCCGTTTTGATCCTTCAGCTCGTGTAGATCCTTCTGCGTGACTTGGCCAGTCAGGAATCGAGAACCCAACAAGCCGCTACCGAAACGACCGCCCTCCTCTTCGATCATAGCAATAATTTCAACAGGCCTTTCAGGCTTCAGACCAAGTTCTTGAAAGATGAAGGCAGTCTCCAGTCCGGCGACAACGCCTGCTGGACCATCAAAGTTACCGCCATTCGGTACGGAATCGAAGTGCGACCCCACTAGCACAGGCGGAAGATCAGGATTTTTGCCTTCAATACGCCCAAATAGATTGCCGACGGCATCTTCTCGAGTCTGAAGTCCTGCCTCTTTCATTTTCGTTTGCAGATAATCGCGGACATCCCCGTGCTCTGCGCTGTACGTAAGCCGTGTAGTTCCTTTACCAGGGGTTGAGGTGAACTGCGCGATGTGCTCAATCATATCCTGAATTCGGCATTCGTTAACGTGCTGCTTTTTCATTAGACTAACCCTGCAAAAATACCTGCTATAACCACGGAAACCATAGTTACCGTTACAAACCCAGCGACTAACATTGAAGGCAACATATGGGCTGAAAGTGCGGCACGCTCTTTGTCATCATCGGTAAGCGTGTTTACCACTTCATTCGTAATAACGTAGTCGGCTGGGAACCCATACAACGCTGTTAGTGAGCAGGCAAAAGCCATTGCTGGCGTCATCCCTAAAACTTTGCCTGCAATGTAGGAAAAAATGTACATACCGGCGATGCCAATAATGATCGCCCCGAACATTGGGCCAGCGAGATCAAGCAGCATTTCAGGTGTTGCCCTATTTAGACCGCCAAAAATGAACAGCATTAAAACCATGATGATAAAGCCGAAAGAGTTCGCCGACTGCAATGGCTGGCGTTCGAGGAAACCAAAGGAGGATGCGAGCACACCACCAATCAAACAGAGCACAAAGGGGCTTATTTCGAATAAAGGTTGAATTAGTTGTGCCACGCCCCAGGCTAAAAAGGCAACAACCCCCAAACGGAAAAGCTTGAAGTAGACAGTGTTGTAGTCAGGTGGCATTTTCTGAAAGAGGCGCGGCAGAGGATTTTCGTCTAATGTCGCACCTTTTGCAGCATCATCAGCAACTACCCATTGGCCTGCCCGATAAAGTTTGAGAACGCGGCGTCCTTCTCGCTGAAGCATCAGGGACGTTAATGGATAGCCAATGAAGCCTTGCATCACATATATCAATATAGCAAGGACCGCTAGGCTCTCAAGACCTGCCTCAGAAGCTGCTTGCGACATGATTAGTGACGACACAATGCCGCCGGTGAGCGGAGGAGTTGCTACAATTACTGTTTGATAATCAAGGAAAAGCCGTCCCACAGTGAATAGAATTGCTGCTATACCAGCGATCCCGCAAAGTGCAATGACGACCGTTCTCCATTGCCGCTTCAATTCATCAATCGACAGCAGAGTGCCCATGTTGGTAATAAGAAGATATATAGCGAGATAAACCACAGGTGTGGGAATGCCCGCAATCTCAACTATATTTGCGGGAAAAAAAGTCCAATAGCCAAGCAGAAATAAAACGGCACATACGAAAACTGAAGGCAGCTTTGATTTGGTGCGTAAAGCGACCACATCACCGATATAAAGGATGAACACGAGTATTGCGAAGGCTGCGAGTTGTGGCATGAGGACCTCGTTTTTTCGGTTTGAACGCAGCCCGCGAAGTAGCTTTAAACTTGTAATATGCTGCGCGCTAAAAACCAATATAGATCCATCTGGATTTATATTGCAACAGGATGGTGGTATGAATACCGTTGAAGGAGGTATCAAGGATGACTGAGAAAGGGTTATCAATGCTGGAGAAGACCTTCTCCTCTGATCTATGCTATCTGATGGCAATGAGCCACATCGTACTGGCTAATAATCAAGTAACTAGCCGTTTTATCGAGAAAAACTATGATATGCCAGTAAATGCGTGGTCAACGCTTTATGCAGTAAGCTATTTTCCAGGCATTCTCGCAAAAGACGTACAAATTCTCTTCCCTCGACCACAGAATTCGATCAGCCGAGCAATCAAACTTCTTGAGGATAGAGGACTGATCAAGCGTGAAATAGATAATAATGACACGCGCGCTAAGCAACTTTTTCCTACCGACGAAGGCAACGTCTTGCTTTCGGAGATCGAGAATAAGGTGGTTAGACGTCAAGAGGAGGTATTCGGCGCGCTGACAGACATGGAACGCAAAATGTTTCTGAGTCTCTGCAGAAAGATTATCGATAGTGGCGCGCTAAATGGCTCATCAGCGCTCGATGTATTTTAATGCTGAATTTAATAGTCAGCATTTAAAAAGTTGGTGGCATTTTTGATGATCGAAAACACGAAAATACCTATGTAGGCCGCGTTCGAAGCAGAAGCTATCTGGTTTAATGAGCGATTGGCGCTGTTGATAGAAGATAACAAGAACATTCAAAATAAACGACGCTAAGCCCTTAACGGCAACGCAGCCCCAATAGCGATGAAGATACCGCCGCAGGTGCGGTTAAATCCGCGGCCAACGCGTTTTAGCCAGTGGCGAATGCGGTTTGCCATGTTGGCCAGTAGGCCTTCTACTATACATTCGATCACCACGAAGGTGCCTGCCAGCACGAAGAATTGCAGCACCAAGCTGCCTTGTGGGTCGATAAACTGGGGGAGAAAAGCGCTAAAGAACAGCAGCACTTTGGGGTTGGTAATCGATGCCAGTACACCCTGGCGATACAGGTGCCACCCGCTCGTTCGGTTTGCATTCACATCAATCTCGCCCGTAATCGGCGGTGAGCGCCACACTTGAATACCCAGCCAGATCAAATAGGCCCCACCGGCCCATTTCAGCACCGTTAGCCACACCAACGACGATTTAAGCAGCGCGCCAATCCCGAACATGCACAAGGCAATAATGAGGAAAAAGCCTGTGGCACCGCCGATGATGGTAAACAGTGTTTTACGGCTGCCATGCAGCGCACCGTGGGTGAGCGCCAACAGGCCGTTGGGCCCTGGCGAAAGCGAAAGGCCAATGCAGGCGATAAGGTATAAAAGCCAAGTGTCTAACAGCATAGCGAAGCCTCACCGGTGTAAAATGCACGCGTTGTGCCAGCATGTCATCGTTGGTGAGCCTTTTCATCCGTTAAATAGCCTGGCTATAAAAACGCCTCCTGGGTAATGGATCCCCAGGAGGCGTTTGGCTTACAACGTGCGTGCTGTTAGCTAAAGCTTAAGCGAACACTTCCGTCCACTCGTTGCGCTTGGCTAGCAGGTTGCGCGCAAGCTCCTTAGCGCCTTCCAGGCTGTGGCTGGCGGCCCAGCCGCACTGCATTTCATTGCAGGCAGGCACTTCGGTGGCTTCCAACACATCATTGAGCGTTTGTTCGATGATCGTAATCACGCCATCGTAATCGTCGTGGTTAATCATCGCGATATAAAAGCCGGTTTGGCAGCCCATGGGGCTGATATCGACGACTTTGTCGGTATGGTTACGCGACATTTCAGCCATCAAATGCTCAAGCGAGTGCAGCGCGGGCATCTCCATGTGCTCTTTGTTGGGCTGGCAGATCCGCAGGTCGTACTTGTGGATACGGTCGCCATTCTGGCCTTCTTTGATGTCGGCTAAACGTACGTACGGGGCTTTGACCTTGGTGTGATCCAGGTTAAAGCTTTCGACGTTCATCTTTTTATCGGTCATGTTCGCTCCTCTTTCCGTTTCCGTTTAGCTTTTCGTTCAGCTATTGGGCCTATTCTACACGCAGAATTTATACCTTGGGCGCGTCAAAATTCCATGGCTCATCGGTGTAAACGCACACATTGGCATCTTCAATATCGCCATCGGGTGACTCAACGTGCTTGGCGAAGAAGTCTTGAATCTCTTTGCGCTGGCAGTGCGCTTCAAACTCTTCACGGCTGGCCCAGATTTCATGAAAAACGATAGGATAACTGGTGCCCTGAGCATAGGGGTTGTCGATCTGGCGCGTGACGGTGTAATGAATGCACGCATCTTCGCGGTGGGTATTGGGCTCTAAGGTCTGAAGCGCTTTAAACACCGCCTCTTCTTTACCTGGCTTGGGTTTAAAACCGGCGATGCAGTAAATTTTCTCTGACATTTTTGAATCCTAGATCGTTGAGCGTGCACTATTATGCGCTGCCATCCGGTTGGTTGACAGCCTCACCTAGCTAACGTTCAGCGAGTTTACTCGGCAGCGCTCTCGGCGACAGTCTGTAATACGCCCGCTACCTTATCTAACGGCAGGTCGCACTCTTCTAACCCATGGCGCTCTGCCAAGTAGTGCGGATCGTTCCACTCGATGCGAACGCCCTCATCCGCTTCACGAACCACCATTTTTTGCGGCAAGTCGAGGGCAACACTTCCCTGACACTGCATCATCGGCGTGCCCGCTTTGGGATTACCAAATATAAACGTCGTCGTCGGCGGTAACTCAAGCTCGTTGTTGGCGGCTTTTTCGGCATGATCGACCGTTGCCATGACGTTGAGCCCGTTGTCTTCTAGTGCGGCATTGAGTTGTTCAATGACGGTGTCGAAGTCGGATTCGCTGGTTAAGTGCTCAATACCATTATCAATGGCGGCGAATAACGGCTGACTGAACAGCCCGCAAACCACTGCTATACCCAATAACCGTGAAGTACGCATGACGTTTCCTTATTGTGCTGCCATTGCCGAATTTTATTTAATCAAGCGCTGTGCTAATGCTTCCAGATCGGTAACCGTCATATCGGGTTCGATTCCCCACGGGTCGAAGGGTGCATCCGAGCTGCGCCGCACCCAGGCACTACGTAACCCGGCGTGGGTGGCACCAATCACATCGAAGGGATTGCTGGACACCAGCCAAGTATGCTCTGGCCGCGTCTCTAAACGGGTGCGTAAGTGAGCGTAAACGGCAGGGTCAGGCTTGAAGCGCTTTACTTCGTCGGCGCTAACGATGTCGTCCATGTGGCTTTCAACCCCTGCGCGCGTTAATAGCGTCGACACGGCATCGGCAGTACCGTTCGAAAAGGCCACGCAACGGATGCCAGCATCGCGCAACTGATCCAGTGCAGGCACCACGTCGTCAAACGCAGGCAGCTCACCGTAGACCGCCATTAGATGATCCTGGTCGTTATCGGAAAGACCGGTCTGTAGTGTCCTATCCACGAACACCAACGCTTCTCGCGTGCACTCTGAAAACGCGACATAGGCGCCCATTAGACCATGGCGAAAGCTGTATTCGAGCTGCTTCTCCCGCCAGCGGCGGGCAAACTCGACGGCCTTGGAAGCATCGCTCAAACGGCGTTCCAGCTCCACCGTCACTCCCTGGGTATCAATCAGCGTGCCGTATACATCAAAGGCTAAAACCGGCTGCATCGTGTGCCTCTCCTTTACTATCAATTGGCTACTATTAATTGGCTAACCACTGTATTCAGCATAGTCGTGGCCTACAAAAACAAAAGCGCCGCTGCACAGGCAGCGGCGCTCAAAAGGCTAATACAGATTATTAAACTGTAAAGGCTGCCTCCTGCTGGCCAGTTTTAAGATCGCCAGAGCGCACCAGTTCATCAGTCACACGATCGATGGCGCGTTTGGCGCGGCCAATCATTTCGTCGACTTCACCACGGTTAATGGTCAACGGCGGCGCGAAGCCGAGAATATCGCCTTGCGGCATGGCGCGGGCAATCAGGTTTTCTTCCATGGCGGCGGCTGCTACGCGGGGGCCAACTTTCAGCGCAGGGTCGAAGTGCAGGCGCTGTTTGGCATCCGGCGAGAACTCCAGTGCTGCCATTAAGCCTACACCGCGCACGTCGCCCAGCAATGGATGACCGTCGAAGTTAGCTTTTAGCTGCTGCTGGAAGTAAGCGCCGGTTTCCGAGGCGTTACCCACCAGGTTTTCGCGCTCAATGATATCCAGGTTAGCAAGCCCAGCGGCACAGCCCAGCGCGTGGCCTGAATAAGTCCAGCCGTGGCCGATGGGGCCGTATTCGCCGGTGCCTTGCTCAAGCACTTGCCACACTTTCTCACCGACAATCACGCCGGAAAGCGGTTGGTAAGCACTGGTTAAGCCTTTGGCGATGGTGACCAAGTCAGGCTTCATGTTGTAGTGGTGGCTGCCGAAATCAGAGCCGGTACGGCCAAAGCCACAGACGACTTCGTCAGCAATCAGCAGCACATCGTACTTCGCTAGCACGGTTTGAATCGCATCCCAGTAGCCTTCCGGCGGCGGTACGATACCGCCGGTGCCTAGCACCGGCTCGCCGATAAAGGCGGCGACGGTATCCGGGCCCTCTTCCAGAATCATCGCTTCCAGTTTCTCGGCGCAGTAGGCAGAGAACTCAAGCTCGGTCATACCGTGCTGCTCAGCGGCACGCAGGTAGTAGTGCGGCGCTTCGGTATGGCGAATGGTGTCAATCGGTAGATCGAAGTGATCGTGGAACGCTTTCAGACCGGTCAGTGAACCGGAAGCAATGCCCGAGCCGTGGTAGCCGCGCATGCGTGAAATGACCTTTTTCTTCTGCGGGCGGCCCAGCACGTTGTTGTAGTAGCGCACGATCTTGAGCTGGGTTTCATTGGCATCTGAGCCGGACATGCCGTAGTAAACCTTGGACATGTTCATACCGGCGATTTTCAAGATGCGCTCGGAAAGCTCGATCTGCGGCTCGTTAGAGTGGCCCACGTAGGTGTGGTAGTAAGAGAGCTCTAAGGCTTGCTTGTAGATCGCCTCGGCGACTTCAGTGCGGCCATAACCAATATTGACGCAGTAAAGCCCAGCGAAGCCGTCGATAAATTCACGGCCATCTTTATCAACGATGTTGATGCCTTGTCCGCCGGTAATCACGCGGCCCGGCGCATCGCCGTGGGCGAAATCACGCAGGTGGGTAGAAGCATGAAAAGTGACTTTGCGGTCGCGTTCGATCAAATCCTGATGCAAGCTCATAGCGTTCTCTCTTATCTATAAAGGACGTATCGCCCGACAAGTCTGGCTCCTACAAAACCGGCTTTGTATGGCCGCTGTAGGCGCCTGACTGTTTGGGCGATGAACGTTTTAATTCTGACTATCGCCCGGCACGCCGGGCGATAGCGTTGATGTTAGCTACCCGAGACGGAACCCAGCGCGCCCAGGCAGTAATATTTCGTTTCCAGGTACTCATCGATACCAGTGGCGCCACCTTCACGGCCAAGGCCGGACTGCTTCACGCCGCCGAAGGGTACTGGCGGGCCGGTCATCTTCACTGAGTTGACGCTGACCATGCCGTACTCAAGTGCGCGCATTAGCTTCCAGATGCGGCGAATATCATGGGTGTAGATATACGCGGCCAGGCCGTATTCGGTGTCATTGGCCATTTCGATGACTTCATCGTCAGTGCTGTAAGCAGTGATACCGGCCACAGGCGCGAAGTTCTCTTCCCGCCACACTTTCATTTTGGGCGTCACGCCGGTCAGCATCACCGGCATAAAGAAGTTTTCACCCGGCGCTTGGCTTTGGTCACCGCCAATCATTTTGGCGCCTTTGGAAATGGCGTCATCGACAATCGCCGCCGCTTTATCTACTGCCTGACGATGAATCAGCGGGCCCAGGTCGATCTCACCCTGCAGGCCATTGCCTACCGTCAGTGCAGCCATGCGCTCGGCGAACTGCTCGACGAATTCATCATGAATGGATTCGTGAACCAGAATACGGTTGGCGGCTAAGCAGTCCTGCCCGGCGGTTTGAAACTTGGCATCGACGGCTGCGAAGGCAGCCTCTTTCGGATCCATATCCGGCCCCACGATAAACGGTGCGTTGCCGCCCAGCTCCAGAGAGAGCCGCTTGACGGTATGCGCGCTCTGCTCAATCAGAATGCGGCCAACGCGGGTGGAGCCAGTGAATGACAGCGCCCGAATACGCGACTCCGCGCAGAGAATTTTCGAGACTTCCGCCGGGTCACCCAGCACTACGTTGAAGATGCCCGCCGGAATCCCTGCCCGCTCGGCAAGCTCCGCCAGCGCCAACGCAGAGTAAGGTGTTTCATTGGCAGGTTTAACGATCACTGGGCAGCCCGCTGCCAGCGCCGCGGCGGCTTTACGAGTAATCATCGCCAGCGGGAAGTTCCAAGGCGTAATCATCGCCGCAATGCCGACCGGCTCTTTAATGGTACCCAGCGATGCATTGGGGATATGGCTGGGAATGGTTTCGCCATAGGTGCGCTTGCTCTCTTCGGCAAACCAACGCACGAAACTGGCGCCATACTCGACTTCACCACGGGCGTCGGGCAACGGCTTGCCTTGCTCCAGCGTCATGATGGTAGCGAGGTCTTCACGGTTGGCCTGAATCAGGTCGTACCACGCCAGCAAACGTTCGCAGCGTTCATCGACACGCAGCGCCCGCCACTGCACAAAAGCGACTTCAGCTGCATCGACCGCCGCAGTAATTTGTTCAGCTTCTAATAACGGAATATGGCCAATGGCTTCATTGGTGGCAGGATCATAAACCGCTTCTTCGCGACCGCCTTCGCCGTGGGTCCATTTACCGTTCACGTAGGCGTACTGCCGGAACAGACGCGGATCTTCCAGGCGCTTGGCAAGCGTGGTCGATAGTGTGGTCATGGAAACCTCCCTCAAATGCAGTCTGGCTAACCGAGCGCTGCAATAACTGTGTGGCGTTGTCAGCAAGCTCATTGCCTTGCCGTCGAATGCACACAGGTTAACGGAGAGTGGCCACGAAGTGTTTTTGAAAACCGAGTCTTATCACGCGACTTTTTTTGACAGCGGACGTTTGGCAGTGCTTTTTTTTGGTGAAGCGTTCATTTAATGCGTCAAGACGACAACGTAGCCTTATGTACAAAACTAAAACAATTGTTGCCAATAAATATTTCAGGACCATGCGGGTAATTTCTCGGTTAAGCTTGGTTTCTCTTTAATAAAGTTAGCCGTACCGCTATAACAAGGCGATTACGTGGCTGTTTGACGAACTGTAAGAGGGTGAACGTGTTTCGACTTTCCTATTACCAACAGCTCTCACAACGTATCGGCACAATGACGGTACGCCACAAGTACGATATCGACCGTCACGATGCGCGTCTGCGGTCATTGCATTTGCATACGTCGCTACTGGCACTGTTTTATTTCTCTTACACGCTGGTCGATATTTTTTTGCTGCCTGATGTCGCTATCCGTTCGGTGCTACTACGCTTTCTCATCGTCGGGCCTCCCACCTTTATGCTCTTTGCCTATTACAAGCGCCCTGTTTCGATACGGCGCAAAGAGCTTGCCGCGGTGTTGGTGGTATGCCTTGCAACAATGGTGTGGTGTGCCGTTCTGCTCGGCTCAAAGAACCCGCATGTCTTGGGCTACTTTTACGCCGGCCTGGTATTTCTAATGGTACTGACCATTGTCCTCATCCCGCCATTTGAATACGGCCTCTACGGTTCGTTATTCGTCTTCGCGTGCCTGTATGCCACGGTCGGTTTTTTAGCCGGGGCTAACAGCAGTTACGTGATGAACCATCTAGCGCTGAGTGTTCCGGTGTTGGTATTGACGTTAATGGCCAACTACCGTTTTTGCGCAGAATCGCTGCGGCTCTACTTGGAAAACGTGAGTGTAGAAACCCTGCGCGAAGAGTTGGCTGCGCGCAATGCAGAGCTTGAGAGAATTTCCCATGTCGACCCGCTAACAGGGCTTGCCAATCGACGCGCTCTTGATCGCCATGCGGTGGCGTTACAGCAACAGCCAGCCAGGCAAAGCTTCCTTGCGGTCATTATTGTCGATGTGGACTATTTCAAAACCTTTAACGACTATTATGGCCACGCCGAAGGGGATCGCTGCTTACGCGCCGTTGCCAGCGCGATCCGCACCGCCTGTGACAACGATGACGTGGCATGCCGTTTTGGCGGCGAAGAGTTCCTTATTTTGCGTTCCGAACATAGCCCGCGGCCACGCTGTGCCCTCGCCCTGGCGGAAAACATTCGCCACACCGTAGCCAGCTTGGCTATTCCCCACCAGCCGACTCAAGAGGGTAAGGTAACGGTCAGCGTGGGCGTTTGTGCTGGGCCGTTCGACCCGAAAACAGAGTTAGAAAGATTGATCAAAGCGGCCGATATCGCGCTTTATGAAGCCAAACGCGAGGGGCGCAACCGAGTGCGCTACGGCTCACATGCGACGGATAGCGCCGTTCCCCCGTTACCGACTTAGCGCGTTGACACCGATAAGGCCTAGTATTGTTAACACTTATTATTTGTAGCCTACATCGCTATCGATGCCAATTGGCTCACGTTTGACGGTCTTGGTGACGATATAGGTGAAATAGCGTTCAATCCCCGCTTCAGACACCAGCCACTTATCCATTAAGCGCTGATAGCTATCGATGGTGCGCGCTTCGAATTTAACGAGGTAATCGACGCCGCCGCCTACCGCCACACACTCGGTCACCTCAGGAGTTTGCATCACCAGCGCCTCAAAACGAGTGAAGCTTTCGGCGTTGTGCTGCTTGAGTTCGATCTGCACCCAAACGGGGTTGCGCGGCACCAGCACGTCCGCATTGATACGGGCTGTGTACCCTTCGATAACCCCCGCCTTTTCCAGCCGTTTTACCCGCTCCCAACAGGGGCTGACCGAGAGGTTGATCGCCTCGGCCAGCTTGGACTTGGTGATCCGCCCGTCGCGGGAGAGGATATCGAGGATTTTGAGATCAAAACGGTCCAATTTCATCATGCCGGGCGCTAAGCCTCCAGGCGTTCAACAACATCGGCGATCACCGCCAGGGTGTCTCCCATATTGATGAGCGAAGGCGCACGGCGAGCCATCAGAATACCGTCGCGCTCGGCTTTATACGCCACCGGGGCGGTACCGCTGCGAGTCATGTCGTACACGTAGGCGATGGTTTGGCCCTTTTTCACTTCGTCGCCCAGTGCCACCAGTAGCTCTAATACGCCTGAATGCTGGCTCTGCACGTAGCAGCTGGCATCCGGCATATCGAGATACATCTGCCCGCCTTGCGGCATTTCAACGTCGCCTGCTACCAAGCCGTAATGGATTAAGAAGTTACGTACACCGCGCTCGGCGATGGCGATACTTTGCGGCGTCGAGGTGCCGCCGCCGCCCAGTTCGGTGGCCACGAACACTTTGCCCTGGCGCTCACAGGCCGTGTCGAAGAGTCTCTCGGCGTCCAGCTCGAACATCACCATGGCATAGGGGGCGCCAAACGCTTTGGCGCCTTCCAGCGCGGACTGCTGCTGGGTTTTATCATCCAGCACATGGGAGGCGCCAAAAGGCAGAATATCCAGCGTGCGGCCGCCCGAATGGAGATCCAGCACCACATCACTCATCGGCACCAGCACGCGGGTAAAGTAGTCGGCAATTTGCGGCGTCACGCTACCGTTGGGGTCGCCGGGGAAGCTGCGGTTCAGGTTACCTTTATCCATCGGCGAGGTGCGCTTGCCTGCCATTACCGCCGGGGTATTCATGCAGGGAACGATAATGACCCGGCCAGAGACGTCTTCCGCTTTCAGCGTTGAAGAGAGTTTCAGCAGGGAGGTAATGCCTTCGTACTCATCGCCGTGGTTGCCGCCGGTCAAGAGCGCGGTGGGGCCTTCGCCATTTTTCACCACCGTGACGGGGATCATTACCGCGCCCCAGGCCGATTCATCGGTCGAGATCGGCAGTTTTAAAAAGCCGTGCTGCACGCCATCGGCGTCGAAATCCACGGAGGCGGAAATGGGGCTTGGCCGCCGTTGGTTCAATTGATCGGTCATGGGAGGTTCCTTTTTACAAACAGCTACTTAACAAACCGCTACTTAACAAACAGCTGGCGCGGAAAATTGGCCAGGGTTTCGCAGCCATCGTCGGTAATTAAAATGCTTTCGGTAATTTCCAGGCCCCAGTTTTCTTCCCAGAGCCCAGGCATAAAGTGGAACGTCATGCCGGGCTCCAGAATAGTGTCATCGGAGGGACGCAGGCTCATGGTGCGCTCACCCCAGTCGGGGGGGTACGAAATACCGATGGGATAACCACAGCGGGCACCGCCGCGGTCAAAGCCGTATTTATCCATCGCCGCACCCAGCGCCATGGCGATATCCGCCGTACGGTTGCCAGGCTTGGCCACCGCCAAGCCATTTTCGATACCTTCCAGCAGTGCCGATTCGGCGCGGATAAAATCCGTCGGCGGCGTGCCCAGGAAGACCGTACGCGACATCGGCGCGTGGTAGCGCTTAAACACACCGGCAATTTCAAAGAAAGTGCCTTCACCTTTGCGAAACGGTGTGTCGTCCCAGGTTAAGTGCGGTGCGGCGGCATCCTTACCCGTGGGCAGCATGGGCACGATGGCGGGATAGTCACCGCCAAACACCTTGCCGCTCCCATCGACAAAGCCCTCGATGCCGACGCGGTAAATTTCCGACACCAGCTTACTCTTCGGCAGGCCTGGCTCAATCACCTCGAGAATACGCGTATGCATGCCTTCCACGATCTTGGCGGCAATGCGCATATAGGCGACTTCTTGCGGCGACTTTATTGCCCGGCACCAGTTCACCAGCGCATTGGCATCCATAAACCGCGCGTGGGGTAGCTCTTTAAGCAGGCTTAGATACGCCTTGGCGGAGAAGTAATAGTTATCCATCTCCATACCGACAACACCCAAGTGCCAGCCGCGATCAGGCATGATCGACTGAGCCAAGTACTCCATCGGATGCATGTCCGGATTCTGTACGTAGTAATCTGGATAGTAGGTAATGTTGTCGGGATCAATCCAGCAGGTGCGCAGCGCACCGTTGGCATCCATGCGCCGCCCAAACCATACCGGCTCGCCTTCAAGGCCCACCAGCACACACTGATGCACATAAAACGACCAACCGTCGTAGCCGGTTAGCCAAGCCATATTGGAAGGGTCACTGACGATCAATACGTCAATGCCGCGACTGGCCATTTCAGCACGCACTTTCCACAAGCGGGTAGCGTACTCTTCGCGTGTGAAAGGCAGGGAAACCTGAGTCATCGGGCAACTCGCCATTAAGGATCACCAAGAACCAACGCACTGCCTACTATAGGCACGCAACGCTGGGCCACAGGATCGACCTGGCCACCACCGATCAGGCGTCGGGGTTGCATCTGCTGCGGTTGCAGCAGGCCCGCCAATGTCGTCTTGACCCGATACTAGCACCGACCCTTGGTTAGCGGTCAAAGGCTTTATAACAAAAGTTGCCTAAAAGTTAAGGAAACGCGCATATTTATTAATCACCTACGGCCAAACCGCGCTTGGTTAGCCTAGCTCTCGCGCTTCAAACGGCTGCGCAGCAGTTCAAGCACGGCACGCTCATCGGGACCGGTGAGCTCCTCTTTTTCAAGTTCGGCTTCAATCAGTTGGCGAAAGTGCTCCAGCGTTCGGCCATCCAGGTAGCTCTCCACGACGCGGGGATCAATGTAGCTGGCTTTGGCGATACTCGGCGTATTACCCAGTTGCGAGGCAACGCGCTCAACCGCTTGTCGAACGTTGGCCTGGCTAGCTTTCTCATCGTCCCCCAGCCCCAGCTCTTCCAAGGCGAGCGCCGCGATTGACGTCCCCGCCCAGGTACGGAAATCTTTGGCGCTAAACGCCTCGCCCATGACTTCATGGATATAGTCATTCAAATCGTGGCTATCCACGCGCACCTTATGGCCGTCTTCATCGAAGTATTTGAAAATTTCATACCCGGGGGTGTCGTCGAGTTCAGCAACGACGCTGGCAAGGCGGGCATCTTCCACGACCCGGTGCTGGGTTTGGCCGCTTTTGCCTTGATAATCGAAAATCAGTTCATCGCCCTCGATGGTTAAATGCTTTGAGCGCATGGTGGTTAACCCATAAGAGTCATTCTGTTCCCGATAGCGCTCACTGCCAGGACGGAAATAGGCGCTGTCGATCAGGCGAACCATGCAGGCCAACACTTTGTTGCGTGGCAACCCATCGAGCGTGAGGTGCTGACCGGTAATGCGTCGCATCGAGGTGAGCTTTTGGGCGAAGGCCACCATGCGATCAAACTTCAACGCTTCGCGCTGCTCCCGCCACTCAGGGTTATAGATATACTGCTTACGCCCAGCGTCATCGCGCCCGGTGGCATAGATGTGGTGGCGACGATTGAGCACGATCTCCACATCATGCCAAGCAGGCGGAATCGCAAGCGACGCAATCCAACTGCGCCACGACTTATCCTTGAGCGTTTGATTACCCGTGGTGCGGTAGGTGAAACCCTTGCCGCAGCGGTGGCGTGTCACTCTACGGGGAGAGCGTGTGGTCATGGTAATGTCCTTTTTCCAGGGCCTGTCACGGTACGCGCAGAGCGCATTTGCCTGTTACTGAACAGGATTGTTGCCACCATCAACGCATAGGCGTCCCTTGCAGCGTTAACCCTACCTCACCCATGATAGCGGTTAATTACCCATTAGCGATGGAACCGGAGGCGAGATGAAAATTGTGGTGCATATCGATGAAGCCGCGCAGTGGCAAACGGCGCTTTCTGAGGCGCTGCCTCAAGCAACCGTCGTGACCAGCGAAGCGCCAGCGGACGAGCGCAAAAATGCCGACTACCTTGCCGTATGGAAAGCGCCCGCGCACCTGGTGCAAGAACAGACCCAGCTTAAGGGCATCATTAACCTGGGGGCCGGGGTGGATTACCTGCTGAAAACCCCTGGGCTACCCAGTGACGTGCCCATTGTGAAATTACGCGATGCGGGCATGGGCGAGCTGATGGCCGATTACGCGCTGTATGGCGTCCTGCACTTCTACCGCAGTATGGATCGGTACGCGCAACAGCAGCATAGCGCCATGTGGCAACCGCAAGCAGTGGTCGAGAAATCCCAATGGCCGGTGGGTGTGCTTGGCCTAGGTGCAATCGGCGGCTTTGTGGCCAGCGCGTTGCAACAGGCGGGCTTCCCGGTACTCGGCTGGAGCCGATCCCCCAAGCAAATCAGCGGCGTACACTGCTTTCACGGCGATGACGGCTTAACCGAGCTACTAGGCCAGGTGCAAAGCCTAGTCACGATTTTGCCTGACACGGCGGCAACGAAAAATATCCTCAACGCTGAGCGATTGGCCCAGCTGCCAAAAGGGGCCAGCGTGATTAACCCTGGTCGGGGCAGTTTGATTGATGAACAGGCGCTTTTGAACGCGCTGGGAAGTGATACTCAGCCGGGCCATTTACGCGGCGCACTATTGGACGTGTTTCATGAAGAGCCACTGCCCGCCGACAATGCGCTATGGCAGCATCCTAAGGTGATGGTGACACCGCATATGGCGGCACCGACGCCGCTAAACGATGCTATCGATCAAGTCATCTCTTACTTACATGCATTTGAAGCGGGAGAGAAACTCGCTACCGTAAACCCGGACGCGGGCTACTAACGCCCTTCTCCACCACCGGCTATAATGGCGCGCTGGGAACCAAGTGCTGGCTAAAGGCTCTTAGGACGATACTGTTTTTAATTGAGGAAAGCCTTTTGGCCAATGTTTTCGCACGACAGTCTAGCCGCCTACTGGCAGGGCTCGGTTTGAGCCTTGCCGCCCTTGGGTTAAATAGCGCGGCGCTCGCAGCAGATACTTTCAACGAGCCCCGCCCCTTTGAAGCCCAGTACCGGCTTGAAGTACGCGGCTGGCCGGGCGCCACGATTACCCATCGGCTGACGCAGGAGGATAGCCACTGGTTAAGCGACATGCGTTTTTCGATTACCGTGGCACGCGGTCAGGAATTTAGCCGTTTTGCTATCAATGGTGATGAGACCCAGGCGCTGCTGTTTAACAGCAGCTACTCCGTGTTAGGCGTCGGTGATAGCTATCAGTTGAACGAAAGCGATATTCCCAGTTTAGACCGGCAAACCGCGCTGTTTGATTTATCGCGCCGCGCGGGCCATGAAAACTGCACTGAAAGTGCCCCCTGCGAGATCAAGTTCGTCGATCAAAAGGGCCGGGATGAGCATTTCCAATACTACGTGAGTGGAACCAACGACAACGCACCTGACACCATCCGCGTGCCTGCCGGGGAGTTTGAAACAGTGCAGGTATCGTTGATCGATATTGAGAAGCCCGACCGCCTTTTGCAGCTTAACTTTCACCCTGATTGGCCAGGTTTGATTCTGTCAGCGGTATATCAAAAAGAGGGTAGCCGCGAAACGCAACTAACGTTAACCAACTTCAACCCAAACGGGGGCGCGACGCCCTAAATGCTTTCCGGTTTATTGATTGTTCTACTACCGTTATTTCTGGGCTATCTGGTTCGCGTCCGCTCCACACAGTTACAGAACTTGATCAACCGAGCGGTTAACAGCTCCGTCTATTTGATCCTGATGTTTATGGGCATTAGCCTCGCTGGGCTTGAAGACTTAGGCAGTCAGCTCTCTCGTCTGGGGGGCAATGCACTCGTGCTGTTTAGCATTACCACACTTTTCAACTTGGCGGCACTGTGGTGGCTTTCCCGACGGGTACGCGTAAGCGCTGCCGGGTCGCCGGTGGTGAAAGATGCCCCCACCAGCAAGCTGGCCGCCATGCAAGGCTCGTTGATGCTGGTGGGGGTGGTCGCAGGTGGCGTCACCGCGGGGCTACTGCTTGGGCCGATGGTTGGCGAGGTGCTGTTCACCACGGCCGACTGGCTGGCCGAATGGGTGCTCTACCTGCTGCTGGCATTAATTGGCTGCCAGCTACGCAACTCCGGCATGCCGCTTAGGCAAATCCTGCTCAATCGAATGGGGCTAGCGATTGCGGTGACGCTGGCGATCAGCTCATTACTGGCAGGTTTAGCCGCTGCCCCGCTGCTCTCGCTTCGTTGGAACGAAGGGCTTGCCATGGCGTCAGGCTTTGGTTGGTACTCGCTTTCGGCAATCTTAATTGGCGATCAGCTAGGCCCACTGATGGGCGGCGTGGCATTTTTCAACGACCTCACCCGTGAGCTGCTGGCGTTTATCTTGATTCCGTTGGTCATTCACCGCCATACCGCGCTGGCCATTGGCTACGGCGGGGCGACCTCCATGGATTTCACGCTTCCCGTCATTCAGCAACATGGCGGCGTGGCCTGCGTACCCATCGCCGTCGTCAGCGGGTTTATCCTTTCGCTGCTCTCTCCTCCGCTAATTCTGTTTTTTCTGTCGCTGTCGGTATAAACAAACGGGGGCCATGCATTTCAGTGCATTGGCCCTTGCAAGACTCGTCTAAACGATTAATAAGTAAGTAAAAGCGGACGTTTATTTTTGTTAAAAATAACCACAAAACCACTAAAAGCAAAGTAAATATCAACGAAACGAAACTACCAAAAACGGTCCTTATCTTTTATTAAAAAACACATGCAACCATTTAAAAGAAAAGCATTTAATTTTTAAAGTAAGAAATCCTTTCGTGTTGCTCGGCTCCCCACAAGCCTTATTTAAGCCGCTTATTGATGTAAGTTATGGTCGCTTTCCTTTTAGCTAACCTATGATCTCTCAACTATAGTGCTTAAGTAGTGATTTCCAGTGTACGCCTAGAGGCAGGGCAGCCTAAGGCTCTGAAAATAAATCACTAGTTATTAATGAGCTATCTAGTTAGATGATATTGACCATGGTAATCCAGGGAGGTCGAGCATGGGCGATGTGGCTTTAGGTGAAGTGACTGACGATAAAAGTATACCGAAAGAGAACACTTTAGAGAGTGAAGAAAAAGAGGGCTCCAGACCCTCTTTTCCTACCGTTAGCGCTAACCAAGCAACGCTAAGACATCCTTTAAATCAAGCGTTAACCGATCAAAGGGATGATAGTAACGACCGAAGCCATAAAGATAAGCTCGACGCTTCCCAACGCATTTTATTTGTTACCACCGAGATTACCGACTTCGTTAAAGTCGGTGGTCTAGGCGATGTTTCATCGGCGCTTCCTCGCGCCCTGGCAGCCCATCACGATGTGCGTGTCCTGATTCCTGCTTATCGGGAAATGATTCAATCCGAGTATGAGATCGTGACGGTGGGTCACGTGCCTGCTTTTGCAGGATTGCCCGCGTGTGATATCGGCCAGTTAACCTGCCGCGATGGGCTGATCCTCTACGTATTACTTTGCCCAGACTTGTACGAACGTGAGGGTACCCCCTATGGCCGGGGTTCAAGCGGTTATGGTGATGGTCAGGATGAAGGCTGGAAGGATAACGATATCCGCTTTGCCAGACTGTCACGGGCAGCGGCCGATATCGCGCTGGGTAACGCCTCGCTTGATTGGCAGCCCCAACTGCTGCACCTCAATGATTGGGCGTGCGGTCTAGCCCCCGCCTATCTGCATTGGCAGGCGCAGTCCATTCCGACCGTTTTTACTATTCACAACTTGGCTTACCAAGGCGTGTTTGACGCCTCGCGTCTTGAGGTGCTCGGCATCCCCGACGCAGCGTTTAACATCGATGGTGTTGAGTACTACGGCGATCTCTCCTTTATGAAAGCGGGCATCGTCTATGCCTCCGAAGTGACCACCGTCAGTGCCACTTACGCCCAAGAGATTACCACCCCAAAATTTGGCTGCGGGCTAGACGGCCTGCTTCGCTGCAAAGCCGAACAAGGCCGCTTGAGCGGGATTCCCAATGGCATTGACGACTCCTGGGATCCGCGTACCGATAGCCATTTGATTCAAGCGTTCTCCTCTAACGATTGGCGCGGCAAACGGGCCAACGCGGATTATGTACGCCGCCACTTTGGGCTAACTCCCAGCCAGGGTCCCTTGTTTGCGGTGATCTCGCGCATGGTGCATCAAAAAGGGCTTGATCTGACCATCGAGGCTGCAAAGGCGATTGTTCACGCGGGGGGTCAAATCGTCTTTATGGGCTGCGGCGAACAGCATGTCGAAGAAGCGCTGCGCAAGCTCGCCATTCGTTTTCCTGGCGCCATCACTGCCTATATTGGTTTCGACGAGTATCAAGCCCGCTGCCTCTTTGCGGGGAGTGACTTTCTGCTAATGCCTTCACGCTTCGAGCCATGTGGCTTGAGCCAACTATATGCCCAGCGCTTCGGCTCGCTGCCTATCGCCCACCGCACCGGCGGCCTGGCCGATACGATCGAGGATGGCGTGACCGGCTTTCTGTTCGACGACATGCAGTTCGGCAGTTACATGCACGCTATCCAACGCGCCTTCGCGGTCTACAAATCGACCGACCTGTTCAACGCCATGCGTGGCGCCGCGATGACCGGACGCTACCACTGGAAGCAGTCGATCGTTCCGTACAGCAAGCTGTACCTGCAGGCGCTTGAAAACGAAGCGACCGTGGCCCAGTGAAAGCGACCCGGCAAGCGAGGTAGTCAGCATGTTTGGAAAGTCTCAGCGCCAACAATCCGGTTTTCAAGAACCTATGTCCCAAGAAACCGGTTCGCCTAAAACAGGCTTTCAACCCGCTTTTGGTGCCCATGTCATCGAGCCACATCGCACGCAGTTCAGGTTGTGGGCGCCTGGTGCTCGACGCGTCGATGTAGAGGTCGAGGGGTTGCACAGTGCCACCATGACGCCTGATGACGATGGCTGTGTCGCGGCTGAGCTCGCCTGTGGGCATGGTGATCGCTATCGCTATCGTATCTTTGCGGGCGACGATGCGCTTGGCAGCCTGGTGCCCGACCCCGCCGCGCGTGCTCAGGCTGGCGATATCGATGGCCCCAGCGTGGTGATCGACCCCAATCACTATCAGTGGAAAAACGCAGACTGGCAGGGCCGCCCCTGGCACGAAACCGTGCTCTACGAGCTGCATGTCGGCACTCTGGGGGGCTTTAACGGTGTGCGCCAACATTTGCCCTACCTAGCCGAACTGGGCATTACCGCTATCGAATTGATGCCGGTGTCTGAATTCCCCGGTGCGCGTAATTGGGGCTACGACGGCGTGCTTCCTTACGCCGTGGAAGCCTCCTACGGCAGCCCCGACGACATGAAAGCCTTGATCGACGAGGCGCACTCATACGGCCTAATGGTGTTTCTCGATGTGGTCTATAACCACTTCGGGCCCGATGGTAACTACCTAGCCAACTACGCTGGGCCGTTTTTCCGCGAGGATATCGTAACGCCCTGGGGCCCCTCGATCGACTTTCGCCAGCCGATGGTGCGCCGCTACTTCATCGATAACGCTTTGATGTGGCTAACCGAGTACCGCTTGGATGGCCTGCGTTTCGATGCCGTTCACGCCATTAGCGAGCAGGATTTTCTGGTGGAATTGGCCGAAACGGTGCGCGCCCGCCTCGACCCAGCGCGGCATGTTCATCTCGTGCTAGAAAACGAAGGCAATACCGCCAGCCTGCTTACCCCACAGCACTTTAACGCCCAGTGGAATGACGACTGGCACAACGTGATGCATGTACTGCTGACCGGCGAACAGGAAGGCTATTACAGCGACTTCGTCGATGATGCCACGCCCCGCTTGGCGCGCTGCCTCAGTGAAGGCTTTATTTTTCAGGGGCAGCGTTCGCGCCATGGCCATGCCCGGGGCGAGCCCAGCGCCCACCTGCCACCGACGGCCTTTGTCGCGTTTCTTCAGAATCATGACCAGACCGGCAATCGCGCGCTGGGTGAACGGTTAAGCGTACTCACCGACGCCGAATCACGGGCCGCCGCCGAGGTGTTACTGCTGCTCTCGCCCATGATTCCCCTGTTGTTCATGGGCGAAGAGTGGGGCTCGAAACGGCCGTTCCTGTTCTTCACCGAACATAACCATGAGCTTGCTCAAGCGGTTCGCGAAGGGCGACGGGCAGAATTTGCCGACTTCAGTGCCTTTCTTGACGAAACGGCGCGCGAGCGCATCCCTGACCCCAACGCGCTGACCACCTTCGAAGCCTCAATTCCCGACTTCGCCGCGCGGGAAACAGCGCCTTTCGCTACCTGCTTGGCGCGCTACCGCACCCTGCTAGCACTGCGCCATCAATACATCGTACCGCGTTTGCAAGGCGCTAAAGCGCTGGGCGCCAAAGTACTCGGTGATGAGGTACTAGATGACAAAGCCGTGCTCGCCCGCTGGCGCATGAATGATGACACCCACTTGGTGATAGCCCTCAATTTAGGGCAGCAGCCGGTGACCACGCCAGGGCTGTGCGTTGGCCAGCTACTTTATGAAACCGCTGACGGTGCCGCCAGGGCCGCGGAGAGTGGTCGGCTGCCACCCCGTACCGCCGTGGTCTGGATACAACATAACCCAGGGGCCGAGGAGATATGTGCATGAGTGCGTCGTTAAAAGAACTCGCCGAAGCGGCCGGTTTACTGCTTGAGTGGGAAAATAGCGATGGCGAACCCTGCCAGCTTTCTGAGCAGGTTCAATGCACCCTGCTGGAGATTCTCGGCTACTCAACGGCGAACGAATCAGCAATAGATGAAGGCCTGCAACGTTTGCAACGCCTGCATGCACCGCAACACCCTGGGGAGTGGCCACCGCTGATCACCGCTGAATGTGATGCGCCTATTGCACTGCCCTCGCCGCTGCCGCCAGGCACTACGTTTACCCTGCAGCTTGAGCAAGGCGCTGCCACAGAGGGTTACCTCGATGATGACGGTGCGCTGCCAAGCATTACCGCACTTGGCTATCACCAGCTGCAGATAGCCGATGACGAATTCACTATCGCCGTTGCACCGCGCCAGTGCTATTCGCTCAGCGACGCCAGCGGTGAAAAAACGCCCAAACGATGGGGTTTAGCGGCTCAGCTTTACGCACTGCGCCGCCCCGGCGATGGCGGCATTGGCGATACCCTGGCGTTAGAGCAGTGCATCAGGCAGGCGGCCAAGCAAGGTGCTGACGCTTTGGCAATCAGCCCGACCCATGCCATGTTTAGCGCCGCCCCGGAGCGCTACAGCCCTTACTCTCCGTCTACGCGATTACTTTACAACGTGCTGTATAGCGCGGCCGAAACCCTGTTGGGTGAAGCCTGCGTGCAAGAAGCTCAGGCCCGTAACGGGCTGCAGGCGGAGCTGCGTCGCCTGGAAGCCGATGATCTTCTCGACTGGCCTGAGGCCGCCAGCGCCAAGCTCTCTTGGCTGCGTTATCTTTATGATGATTTTATGGCGCGTGAGGACAAAGACGCCCAAGCCCTGCGCGAACAGATGCAGGCATTTCGTCGCGAAGGTGGCGAACTGTTGGAAGACCACTGCCGCTTCGAAGCCCTACAAAGAGAGATTGGGCCCGGTGACTGGCGAGAGTGGCCCGAAGACCTTCGCGACCCCGCCAGCCCGAAGCTTGCGCATTTCGCCGAGACCCGTGCTGACGAGATCGGATTTCACGTATTCTTGCAGTGGATAACAGCCGATGGGCTAGCACGAGCCCAGCGGGTGGCCCGTGAGAGTGGTATGGCAATCGGCTTGATCGCCGATTTGGCGGTGGGGGCGGATGCGGGTGGCAGTCAAACCTGGAGTCGCCAAACGGACATGTTGGAAGGCGTCTCGATTGGCGCCCCGCCCGACCTGTTCAATGCCCATGGACAGGATTGGGGGCTTGCCGCTTTTTCTCCCGATGGCCTGAAGCGTTCGGGCTTTCGCAGTTTTATCGACATGTTACGCAGCGCCTTCGCCCACGCGGGCGGTGTACGCATCGATCATATCCTGGGCTTAATGCGGTTATGGCTCATCCCCCGTGGCGCCCCGCCTACTGAAGGGGGTTACCTCCGCTATCCCTTAGACGACATGCTGCGCTTGGTGGCGCTGGAGTCTTGGCGACACCGCGGCATTGTGATTGGTGAAGACCTCGGCACCGTCGCCCCCGGATTTCGGGAGAAACTGACTGAACACGGCATATTAGGCATGCAGGTGCTGTGGTTCGAACAGGACGAAGCGCACCACTACTTAGCCGCCAGCGACTGGAACCCACATGCCATGGCCACCTCCTCAACCCATGACTTGCCCACCGTGGCGGGATGGTGGGCAGGCCGCGACATTGAATGGCGCAGCCGGCTGGGGCTGCTCAAGGAAACCCAAAGCGCTGAGAGTGAACAGCTAGCCCGACGCCAAGAGCGGGCCAAGCTCGCCGCGACACTGGGCTTACTGGGCGTGAAGCCGACGACCGAGACATTGGAAGCAGCGGACATTCCCGCCTCGCAGGTACTCAATGCGTGCGCACGCCACTTGGCCGCTACCCCCGCGCCGTTACTGCTATTGCCGGTTGAGGATGCCCTGGGGCTTGAAGAGCAGGCCAACTTACCGAATACCGTGGACGAACATCCTAATTGGTGTCGCCGCTGGTCATCGGATGCCACCGATCTGCTGAGCTCCGATGAGGTTCGTCAACGGCTGGCGCTGATTGCGCGAACGCGCAAAACCGCGTCTCAGAACAAAACATCCCCCTCCTCCCTGTCTGGGAGAACGACACATGAATGAACTTCTCTCCACGGTACGCCTGCAGTTTCACCGCGACTTCACCTTAGTGGATGCCGAACAGTGGGTAGACTATTACGCCAATCTTGGCATTAGTCATCTTTACGCCTCACCGCTACAGGCCTCTCGAGCCGGTTCGCCCCATGGCTACGACGGCATCGACCCAACGCGCATCGATCCAGAGCTCGGCGGTGAAGCAGCGCTCGAGCAGCTGGTATCTCGCCTGCGCTCCCGCGGCATGGGCCTGATTCTCGATATCGTGCCTAACCACTTGGCGGTAGGGGGCTCTCAAAACCGCTGGTGGCAGGACGTGCTTGGCTGGGGCAATGACAGCCCCTATGCCGAGTTTTTCGATATCGACTGGCGTTCTACCGGAAAGCTACTGGCGCCCTTTTTAGGTGACCCCTACGCCGAGATACTGCCTTCAGGCGAGTTGGTGCTCGGCTACGATGGCGACACGGCAGGCTTTCATGTCGATTATCACGAACACCGCTTTCCTATCGATCCACGTCATTACGGCGACATCCTGCGCTTTGCCGACCATAACGCCCTGCACGAGCAGGCGGCTTTTTTCGATGCTTTGCAGCAAAGAAAAGATGCCTATACCGCGGCGGACAATGCGCGTTACCAGCTCAGCAAGGTGATCGAATCCGCGGCCGCGCAAGAGGCGCTCGACGCGGTCATCGCCCTGTTTGACGGTACCGACCCCAACGGTGCCATTCGCCTGCATACCCTGCTCGAGCGCCAGCATTATCGCTTGGCGTGGTGGCGCACCGCTTCTGATGAAATCAACTGGCGGCGTTTTTTCGATGTCACCGAACTGGGTGGGCTGCGCGTTGAAGTGCCGGAAGTATTCGAAGCGGTTCACGCACTTCCATTGCGGCTGGTGGAGGCAGGCTGGGTCGACGGCTTACGCATTGATCACGTCGATGGATTGGCCGACCCACGTGGCTATTGCCTGCAACTGCGCCAGCGCTTGGATGTCATTCAGGAAAAACGCCCTAACGATGTGCCGCGGCATGTCGGCCTCTATGTGGAAAAAATTCTGGGCCACGGCGAAACGCTGCATGACGACTGGGGAGTGGATGGCACCAGCGGCTATGAGTTCATGAACGACGTCTCGGGGTTACAACACGACCCCGCCAGCGCGGCAAAACTGCGAAAGCTTTGGCAGGACGTTAGCGGTCGCTCCCCTGACTTTACCAGCGAAGTGCATGAGGCGCGGCGCGAGGTGCTGACGACCTTACTGGCCAGCGAATTCAACGCCTGCGCTCGTGCCCTGCATGCCGTTGGCCAAGCCCAGCTCGAAAGCCGGGACATTAGCTTAGCGGCCATTCGACGAGCGCTAGAAGCCTTGATCATTCATTTCCCCATTTATCGCAGCTATGCCGATACCGCGGGCCGCCCGGCTGCCGATGCCCCCTTCTTCGCCCAAGCGATGCGCGGCGCTCGCCGAAGGCTAAACCCGCCCGACGTGGCCGTTCTTGAAGCCTTGGAGCGCTGGCTGGGTGGCGAAGCCCCCCAGGACTTCGCCAAAGCGGAAGAGCGCCGATTGCGGCAGCGCGCCATTGTGCGTTTCCAGCAGCTGACGTCACCGGTGGCCGCCAAGGCGGTGGAAGACACCGCGGGGTATCGCAGCGCGGTACTCATCTCTCGTAACGATGTGGGTTTCGATGGCGAGCACTTCAGCCACTCAATTGAGCAGTTCCACGCGGCAAACCAGCAGCGCGCCCAGCTGTTTCCCCGCGCCATGGTGACCACCGCCACCCACGACCACAAGCGTGGTGAAGATGTTCGCGCCCGCTTAGCAGCGCTCAGTGAACAGGCCGATTACTTTACAGCGCAAGTGGCGCACTGGCGGCGGTTAGCCGCGCCGCTGCGCCGACTACTGCCTGCCGGGGTAGCGCCCTCTCCCGGTGATGAATTGATTCTCTATCAGCTCCTGCTGGGCGCTTGGGCGCCAACGCTTGACCCGCAGGATGCCGACGCGATGCAGGCATTCACCCAACGCCTTACCCAATGGCAGCAAAAAGCCATGCGTGAAGCCAAGTTGCGCAGCCACTGGCTATGGCCAGATGACACCTACGAGTCGGCCGCGCATGCGTTTTTGAACGACGCGCTGGCAACGCCTGCACTGCGCGACGCCATTGCAGCAACAGCGCGCGCCATCGATCTCCCGGGCGCGCTCAACGGTCTCGTGCAGGCCGTGCTGCGCCTGACCGTACCGGGCGTGCCCGACCTCTACCAAGGCGGGGAGTTTTGGGATTACAGCTTGGTCGACCCCGACAATCGTCGCCCCGTTGACCATGACGCCCGCCAAGCAGCGCTGGAAGAGGCGCTAACGCCGACAGAAGCACTGTCAACGTGGCGCGACGGGCGGGTTAAGCAAGCCCTCATTGCGCGCTTGTTGCACTTACGCAAGCGGCACCCCCTGCTGTTTCGACACGGCGATTACAAACCGCTGTCAGCCACGGGTGAGCATGCCGACCACGTGGTGGCGTTTACGCGCCAACACGCGGGTTACCGACTGTTAGTCGTGGCGCCCCGGCTAACCACAGCGCTGCTTGCCGACGCCGAGCAGCCACATATCTCCCCTCACCATTGGGAAAATACGTATTTGCAGCCGGATGCCGGTGTTTGGGAGAACGTCTTGACCAAGGCCTCTTATGCGCTAGGTGAACAGGGTATTTCTATCGCAACGCTGCTCAAGGACTTTCCTCTGGGGGTTTTCCTGCGTGAGGACGCCACTGAGGGCAGCGTTTGAGTGCCCCCTCCAATACCGCAAATTTGCCAAGCATCATTTTTGAAAAACATTGAAAAGCACAAAGGGAGAGCTGAGATGACTGACGAAGAACGCGTGCGTCAACTGGCCTACAGCATCTGGGAAGCGGAAGGACGTCCCGAAGGCCAGCAGCAACGCCATTGGGACAGAGCGTTAAAAATCGTCGCCGCTGAGCAAGCAGCCGGTAACGACCCCGACCTGGAAGAAGTCGGTGAGCCGCTGGACGAAACCCCTATCTTGGAGGATGACCTGCCGCTAGAGGATGACGAGGTAGGTATCCAGGAAAATCGCTTACCGCTGGAAGACCCAGATGGCGACCCTGACTTTGATGAGGCGCCCTTTCGAGACGACACCGTCGTAGGCCAAGACGTACCGGTACAGGATCGCGGCCATCCGGCCCAGGCACCCACCGCCCCCGACGATAGGGCGAGTTCGATGGAGACGTTCCCAGAAGACTCTGCCACGGTAGCGCGCACCCGCCGCCCACGGCGTAGCAGCGATCCATTGGCCGCAAGCGACGCCACCAGCACGCCGAGTACCGCCGGTAAAACAGCCAGCAAGACGGCGGCAGCGAAAAAGACAGCGGCCAAAACAGTGAAAAAAGCCACGCCCAAGGCAAAGAAACCCAAAACGCCTAAACCCAGCGATTCCGATCGTTAATAGAGCGGTGGCTTAAAAGCGGTGATGAAAAACGTTTGCCAACACACAAGTGCCCGACTGGCTCAAGGATGAATGCAATGAATACAAGCCACGCCTCACGGGACAGCGATAAGTCCGTTGCCGCCGATGAAACCCCAAGCGTTATGCGGCAAACGCGTGTTCACGAAGGATCGTCGTTTCCGTTAGGGGCGACCTGGGATGGCCTAGGCGTTAATTTCGCGCTGTTTTCCGCCCACGCCACGCGGGTCGAACTCTGCCTGTTTGATGAAACCGGCGAACAGGAGTTGGCGCGAGTCGAACTACCTGAATACACCGATGAGGTTTGGCATGGCTACCTGCCCGATGTCCGCCCCGGCCAGCTCTATGGCTACCGTGTGCATGGGCCGTACGCGCCCGAGGAAGGCCACCGCTTCAACCCCAATAAGCTGCTGCTCGACCCTTACGCCAAGCAAATCGTCGGTGAACTGACCTGGGATGAAGCGCTGTTTGGTTACACCATTGGTCATCCCGATGCAGATTTGAGTTTCGATGAGCGCGACAGTGCACCGTTTATGCCGCGTTGCCGGGTCATCGATCCTGCTTTCACGTGGGGGCGCTCACGCGGCGTGCAGTTGCCTTGGGATCAAACCATCGTTTATGAGACCCACGTTCGTGGCTATACCATGCGCCACCCCTCGGTGCCGGAAGCACTTCGCGGCACCTTTGCCGGGCTGATGGTCAACGACGTGGTGGACTATATCCGCTCGCTTGGCGTGTCATCGGTTGAACTACTGCCGATCCACGCCTTCGTGGATGATCAACGCCTGTTAGAGCAGGGCCTGCGCAATTACTGGGGCTACAACACGCTGGGATTCTTCGCGCCCCATTCACGCTATATCTCCGGCGAAAGCATCAATGAATTCAAAGAGCTGGTGGCGCGCTACCATGCCGCCGATCTTGAGGTCATCCTCGACGTGGTTTATAACCACACGGCCGAAGGTAATGAGCTAGGCCCCACCCTTTCGCTTAAAGGCATCGACAACGCCTCTTACTATCGGCTGATGCCCGAGGAACCGCGCTACTACATCGACGATACCGGCACGGGTAATACGCTTAATCTCAGCCATCAGCGTGTGCTGCAAATGGTCACCGACTCGCTGCGCTACTGGGCCACCGAAATGCGCGTCGACGGCTTCCGCTTTGACTTGGCCACCATTCTTGGCCGCGAACCTCACGGCTTCGACGAGGGCGGTGGCTTTCTCGACTCCTGCCGTCAGGATCCCATTCTCAGCCAGGTCAAACTGATTGCCGAACCCTGGGACTGCGGCCCCGGCGGCTACCAGGTGGGCGGTTTTCCGCCGGGCTGGGCAGAGTGGAACGACCGCTACCGGGACACGGTACGTGCTTTCTGGCGCGGCGATGAAGGGCAGTTACCCGAGCTTGCCACCCGGCTGATGGCATCGGCCGATTTCTTCAAACGTCGTGGTCGACGCCCTTTCGCCTCGGTCAACTTCGTCACCGCCCACGACGGCTACACCCTTTTTGATCTGGTGGCCTACAACGACAAGCATAACGAGGCGAACGGCGAGGACAACATGGATGGCCATGGCCACAATTTATCGTGGAACCATGGCGTGGAAGGCCCCACCGACGATGAAGAGATTCAGGCGTTACGGCTGCGTCAGATCCGTAACTTTATCGCCACCACGCTGTTCTCCCAGGGCACGCCGATGCTACTGGCGGGGGACGAACTGCTGCGCACCCAGCAAGGCAACAATAACGCCTACTGCCAGGACAACGAGATCAGTTGGCTGGACTGGAACCTCGATGGTGATGCCCACGCCATGATCGAGTACCTGCGCCGCGTGATCGCGCTGCGAATGCGCTACCCGATCCTGCGGCGTGGTCGCTTCCTCTCGGGTGAATACAACGAAGAAATGGGCCTCAAGGAAGTGACATGGCTGGCCCCGGACGGGGCCGAAATGGACATCGGGCGCTGGGAAGATGGCGAATCACGCACACTCGGCCTGCTGCTGGATGGTCGCGCCCAGCCCTCGGGCATTCGTCGTGCGGGGGCGGATGTCACGCTACTGCTGATTTTCAACGCCCATCACGAGGCCGTTGATTTTCATCTTCCGGCCGCGCCCAGCGGTAGCGGTTGGCTCTGCCGCCTCGACACCAGCCACACCCTGGAAGAAGCCCCGTTGCAGCGCGCCTTTGGTGAGGAACACGTGATGGAAGGTCGCTCGCTGGCCCTGCTTGAGCTAGTGCAGCACGCCAAAAGCGACGTTACCTAGACACGAAGCGGCGCGGCTCCGTTTGTTTCCGGTTCCGCGCCGCAAGGAGAAGCTAGCGATGAGTTCATCTGTCGAACCCACAACCGGGGCCCTCCCGGCACAGCATCAACAGCAGCAACATGGCTTAGCGGCCATTCATGCCCCGCGCATCGCCATTGAGTCTGTCACGCCGTCTCTCGACCAGGGGCGCTTCGCGGCCAAGGCAGTTGTGGATGAGCCGGTGGTGGTGAGAGCCACGATCTTTGCCGATGGCCATGATGTACTGGCAGCCGCTATCTGCTGGTACAGCGACGACGGCCAACAGCAGCGCGTTCCCATGCGCCCAGTGGAACCCTTGGGGCTGGATATTTGGGAAGGCAGTTTTACCCCTAAGCGGGTGGCGCGTCATGACTTTATTATCGAAGCCTGGTGGGATGTTTACGCCACTTACCACTACGAACTGACCAAGAAACACCAGGCGGGCGTTCCCGTTGAGCTTGAACTCGAAGAAGGCCGACGGCTCGTTGAACAAGCCGCCGAGCGCAGCGAAGGCTTGCTCAAAACGTCGCTGACCGCTGTCCTGGAGCAATTTCAGTTGGCGCAACAACCCGCCGACCGGGTTGCGCTGCTGCTGGGCAGTGACACGGTCAAATTGATGCAAGAAGCGGATAACCGACCGCACTTAACCCGCAGCGATGTCCTCTATCCGCTAGATGTTGAGCGTCTAAAGGCTCGTTTCGCTAGCTGGTACGAACTCTTCCCCCGCTCGGAAACCGACGATCCGCAACGCCACGGTACGTTTCAGGATGTGCACAAGCGGCTACCGTTGATTCGGGATATGGGCTTTAACGTGCTCTATTTCCCGCCGATCCATCCCGTCGGTCGCGCGCACCGCAAAGGGCCGAATAATACCCTCGTGGCAGGGCCGAACGACCCTGGCAGCCCTTACGCTATCGGCAGCGAAGAAGGCGGGCATGAAGCGATTCATCCTCAGCTCGGTACCCGTGAGGATTTCCGCGACCTGGTGAGTGCGGCGGCTGACCACGACCTGGAGATAGCGCTCGATTTTGCCATTCAGTGTTCACCCGATCACCCCTGGCTCAAGGAGCATCCAGGCTGGTTCTCCTGGCGGCCCGACGGCTCGATTCGTTACGCCGAGAACCCGCCTAAAAAATACCAGGACATTGTCAACGTCGACTTCTACGCCGAAGAGGCCATGCCTTCGCTGTGGCTTGAACTGCGTGATGTGGTGCAAGGCTGGGTGGATGAAGGCGTAAAAATATTTCGCGTCGATAACCCACACACCAAACCGCTGCCCTTTTGGGAGTGGCTAATCGCCGATATTCGCCAACGTGACCCCGATGTGATTTTCCTGGCCGAAGCGTTTACCCGCCCGGCCATGATGCTGCGCCTGGGCAAGCTGGGTTTCACGCAAAGCTATACCTACTTCACCTGGCGCCATACCAAGGCCGAAATAACCGAGTACTTCACGCAACTCAATCAATCCCCCTTGCGCGACGGCTACCGGCCTAATTTCTTCGTCAACACGCCGGATATCAACCCCTATTTCCTGCAATCGTCGGGGCGGGCGGGTTTTCTGATTCGCGCCGCGCTGGCCACCATGGCCTCAGGGCTGTGGGGCATGTATTCGGGCTTTGAGCTCTGCGAAGGCGCGCCGGTGCCCGGCAAAGAGGAGTACCTCGATTCAGAGAAGTACCAGCTTCGCCTGCGTGACTATAGTGCCCCCGGCAACATCGTCTATGAGATTGCGCAGCTCAACCGCATCCGACGCGAGAACCCGGCGTTGCACAGCCATCTGGGGCTGACCTTTCACACGGTACACAACGACCGCTTGCTGCTCTTCACCAAGCGCACCGAGATAAACGCTGAGGCCATTTTGGTCGCCGTCAACCTTGACCCCTTCGAACCCCAGGAGGGCGCCTTTGAGTTACCCATGGGGCTTTTCGATCTTCCCGACGAGGCGCACTTGCACGCAGAAGACCTGATGAGTGGCGGTCGATGGACATGGCACGGCAAATGGCAATCGATGCGACTGGATCCGGCCGTGATGCCGTTCGCCATATGGCGACTTCGCCCGGTTCACTAGCGATCGGTTTACCAGCGCCGATTAGCTCAACCGCAATTTTGGCCAGGAAGCCGATGAATGAAGGGTGATTGTTTTTTACCGATGAAAGCAGCTCTACCGATGAAAACAGAGAGGGTAAGCCAATGATGGATGCCAGCAGCGAAACACACGCCGTCGAGGCGATGGATTTCCTCGATGACCCACTCTGGTATAAGGATGCGGTGATTTACCAGGTACACGTGAAGGCCTTCTTCGATGCTAACGACGACGGCATCGGCGACTTCGAAGGTTTGATTCAAAAGCTCGACTATATCGTCAGCCTGGGCGTCAACACGATTTGGATTTTGCCGTTCTACCCTTCGCCGCGACGCGACGATGGCTATGATATTTCCGAATATACCGGTGTGAGTCCTGACTACGGCACACTGGAGGACGCCCGGCGGTTTATTGAAGAAGCCCACCGCCGCGGCCTGCGTGTGATAACCGAACTGGTCATCAACCATACCTCCGACCAGCATGAGTGGTTCCAGCGCGCCCGACATGCTCCGCCGGGATCACCGGAGCGGGATTTTTATGTCTGGTCAGATACCGACCAAGCCTATACCGGCACACGCATCATCTTTCTGGATACCGAATCGTCCAATTGGACCTGGGACCCGGTGGCGGGCGCCTACTTCTGGCACCGTTTCTACTCGCACCAGCCGGATCTCAACTTCGATAACCCCGTGGTACTCGACGAGATTCTCAAGGTCATGGAGTACTGGCTCGACATGGGGGTCGACGGCCTGCGTTTGGATGCGATCCCCTATCTGGTCGAGCGCGAAGGCACCAACAACGAGAACCTGCCCGAAACGCACGTGGTGCTCAAAAAGATTCGCGCGGTGCTCGACGAACGCTACCCCGACCGCATGCTGCTCGCCGAAGCCAACCAGTGGCCTGAAGATACCCGGCCCTACTTCGGCGACGGCGACGAGTGCCACATGGCGTTCCACTTCCCGTTAATGCCGCGCATGTACATGGCACTGGCCCAGGAAGACCGCTTCCCGATTACCGACATTCTGCGCCAGACGCCAGAAATACCGGCCACCTGCCAGTGGGCGATCTTTTTGCGCAACCACGACGAGCTGACCCTGGAGATGGTCACCGACAAGGAGCGTGACTACCTCTGGAACCACTACGCCGCCGACCGCCGGGCGCGCATCAATCTAGGCATACGCCGTCGGCTGGCGCCGCTGCTAGAGCGTGACCGGCGACGTATCGAGCTGCTGAACAGCCTGCTACTTTCCATGCCGGGCACGCCGGTGCTCTATTACGGCGACGAGATTGGCATGGGCGACAATATCTATCTCGGCGACCGTGACGGCGTGCGTACGCCGATGCAGTGGTCAGTGGATCGCAACGGCGGCTTCTCCCGCGCCGACCCGGCCAAGCTAGTGCTACCCCCGATCATGGACCCGCTTTACGGCTATCAAACGGTCAATGTCGAAGCCCAAATTCGTGACTCGCACTCGCTGCTGAGCAATATGCGACGGCTACTAGCGGTACGCAGTCAGCACCGTGCATTCAGCCGTGGCACCATGCGGCCACTCTACCCCTCCAATCGGCATATTCTCGCCTACCTGCGTGAGATGACGCTGGATAACGGCGAAACGGAAACACTACTGTGCGTGGCCAACGTGGCCAGCACCGCTCAGGCCGTGGAGCTCGACCTTTCCGCATTCGCGGGTCAAGTGCCCGTCGAGATGGTCGGTGGTAGCGCTTTCCCCCCGGTGGGCAAACTGGCGTACCTGCTCACGCTGCCCCCCTACGGCTTTTTCTGGTTCTTATTGGCCCCGGCGACCGCCATGCCGGAGTGGCATGTGCCGGTGCCCGAGCCCATGCCGGATTTCGTCACGCTGATTATCAAAAAACGCCTTGAGGAGATTTTTGAAGACACGTCCAGACGACTACTCGAACGCGAAACGCTGCCCAGCTACCTGCCCAAGCGGCGCTGGTTCGCGGCCAAACAGGCGCGTATTGAAGGGATTCATCTACACCCCACTGCCAGCCTTGAGCACAGCGGGCATGCGCTGCTGTTTAGCGAACTGGAGGTCAAACATGACCAAGGCAGCGAGCGCTACCAGCTGCCGCTGGCTTTTCTAGGCGAAGACGAGCAGAGCAATCCGCTACCCCAACAGCTTGCCATGGCACGGGTGCGTCGCTTCCACGAAGTGGGGCTACTCACCGATGCGGTCACGCTGGATGCCTTTACGCTGGGCGTATTAGACAGTATGCGCCTTGGCACCGTGCTGCCTTATGAGCAAGGCGAAGTCCATTTCTTGCCAACCGCCGCCTTTGCCGAACTAACGCTTCCCGAGCACCCCGACGTAGTGCAACAGAGTGCAGAGCAATCCAATAGCTCGGTGATCATCAATCATCAATTAGTGCTCAAGGTGTTTCGCCGCTTGGAGCCGGGCATTCACCCCGAAGCGGAGATTGGCAGCTACCTGACGGAACGGGGCTTTGCGCATACCGTGCCCTTGTACGGTGTGGTCACCCGACTCGAAGAAGGAACCACGCAGACGCTGATGATTCTGCAAGGCTTCATCGACAACCAGGGCGATGCTTGGTCATGGACGCGCACCAAACTGGAACGCGCCATTCGTGAAGCAGTGGCAGATGACGACCGAACTGCCGAGCCACGGGAGGAAGACCGCTATGGCGCCTTCGAAGAGCTAGAAGAGTTTTCCGCTACCTTAGGGCGCCGACTGGGTGAGCTGCACCAAGTGCTGGCCACGCCCAGCGACGACCCGGCGTTTGCGCCTGAAGTTGCCGGTTCCACCCACGTTCAGTATTGGACACAACGTGTGACACAGCGCGTCGAGGAAGCCTTGGACGTGCTCGCGCGTCACAAGAACGCCGCCAACGAAGCTGAACAGCCGCTCGTCGACACCATCCTGGCGAGCCGCACTAAGATCATGGACGCGATCAAGAGGATGGCACAGCTTGCCGAAGGCAGCCTGCTCACCCGCATCCATGGCGACCTGCACCTTGGCCAAGTGCTAGTGGCCCATGATGATGCCTACATCATTGATTTTGAGGGTGAACCGGCCAGGCCACTGGAGGAGCGTCGGGCCAAGGATAGCCCGCTTCGCGATGTCGCTGGCATGCTGCGCTCCTTTGACTACGCCTACGCCAAGGTGGAAGAGGCGCATCCTGGCGAGCCTGAAGGCGCCGATGCGAAAACCATGACCAGTCACGCGGTGGTGGAGCAGTACCTGCTCAAAGGGCGTCAGGCGTTTCTCAATGCCTACTGGCAAGCCACGATGGATCTACCGCACGAATGGAAGCAAGCCAGCGGCGCCGCCGCAGCGGTAGACCTGTTCGTGCTGGAAAAGACCGCCTATGAAATCAGCTACGAAGCTGCCAATCGTCCCGACTGGCTGGGCGTGCCGCTGCACGGCCTCGCTGCCATCATCGAACAACTCAGCCCAGGAGAGCCACATGAATGATGTTATTCACACCCGACCCCTTCTGGATCGCAGCTTGTGGTTAACTGAGGAAGACGCCGACGCCCTGGCGCAAGGCACCCATCGTGATCCCTTCTCGCTGCTGGGTATTCATAGCGATGAGAAAGGGTCGTTCTTACGGGCGTTTCTGCCCGGCGCCGTGGGGGTTGACGTGCTCGACCGCGAAAGCGGCAACGTGCGCTGCTGTCTCACGAGCATGCAGATTCCAGGCTTATTTGCGGCCCGCTTACCCCATACGGCGCCCTACCTGCTGCGTATTCGTTGGCCCCAAGGCGAACAGGTCACCGAGGATGCGTATAGCTTCGGCCTGCTGCTCGGTGAAATGGATCTTTACCTATTAGGCGAAGGCAATCACCGCCAGTTGGGGCACTGCCTGGGCGCCCAGCCCATGACGGTTGAGGGCGTCGAGGGTGTGCGCTTCGCCGTTTGGGCACCGAATGCTCAACGCGTCTCCGTGGTGGGTAACTTCAATAGTTGGGACGGCAGGCGACACGTCATGCGCCTGCGCATCGCCGCTGGGGTTTGGGAGTTATTCATTCCGCGCCTTGGCCCCGGGGAAGCGTACAAATATGAAATCATCGAGGCCAGCGGGACGATTGGCCTGCGAGCAGACCCTGTCGCCCTGGCCACCGAAGTTCCACCGTCTACCGCGTCGGTTGTGGCCGACACCACGCCGTTTACGTGGCATGACGATGCGTGGATCGCCCAACGGGAAAAGGCGCACGCCCCCTCCCAGCCCATCAGTATTTATGAAGTGCACGCCGCCTCCTGGCGTAAGCACGGCGGCGACAACGGCGAGCTTTACAGCTGGCGTGATCTGGCCGAACAGTTGATTCCCTATGTGTTGGAAATGGGGTTCACTCACGTTGAACTGTTGCCCATCATGGAGCATCCGTTTGGCGGCTCCTGGGGCTACCAGCCGCTGAGTCAATTCGCACCGAGCGCCCGTTTTGGCAAGCCTGCTGATTTTGCTTACTTCATTGACCAGTGCCACCAAGCGGGGCTGGGGGTGATTCTCGACTGGGTGCCGGCTCACTTTCCCACGGACCCCCACGGCCTGGCACGCTTTGATGGCACCGCGCTGTACGAATACGAGCACCCCTTTGAAGGCTTCCATCAGGATTGGGATACCTATATTTATAACCTGGGGCGGCGTGAAGTGCATGGCTTCATGCTGGCCTCAGCGCTGCACTGGCTAAGGCATTTTCATGTCGACGCACTGCGGGTCGATGCCGTTGCCTCGATGCTTTACCGCAACTACTCACGTAACGAAGGCGAATGGATCCCTAACCGCTTTGGTGGCCATGAGAATCTCGAGACAATCGACTTCCTGCGCCATCTCAATGATGTCATCAGTGAGGAGGCACCTGGCACGGTAGTGATCGCAGAAGAATCGACCGCCTGGCCGGGCGTTACCCAGCCGACCAATGAAGGTGGGCTGGGCTTCGCCTACAAGTGGAACATGGGCTGGATGCACGACACCTTGACCTATATCGCCAAGGATCCGGTATACCGTTCCCACTCACACCACGACATGACCTTTCCGATGGTTTATGCCTTCTCGGAGCGCTACGTGCTGCCTATCTCCCACGACGAAGTGGTGCACGGCAAGGGCTCGCTGATCGGCAAGATGCCCGGCGATGAGTGGCAGAAGTTTGCTAACTTACGCGCCTACCTCGCCATTATGTGGTCGCAACCCGGCAAAAAACTGCTGTTTATGGGCTGTGAATTTGGGCAGTGGCGTGAGTGGAGTCATGACCGGGAGTTGGACTGGTCGCTGCTTGCCGAACCCCGGCACGCCGGTGTTCATCGTTTACTTAGCGACCTTAACCGCTGTTATGTCGAGCTTCCTGCCCTTCACCAGTGCGACAGCGAACCACGGGGGTTTACCTGGGTGGTGGGTAACGACAACACCAACAGTGTCTTCGCTTGGCTGCGCTGGAGCGCTGATGGTGAGCCGCTACTGGTCGTGGCCAATATGACGCCAGTGCCGCGTCAAGGTTATCGTCTGGGCGTGCCTTTGCCCGGTGACTGGGAGGAGCGCCTTAACAGCGATGCGGCGTGCTATGGCGGTTCCAATCTGGGCAACCTGGGTCGGCTAACCGCCGAAGACTCCCCACTGCATGGGCAGATCGCCAGCCTTGAGCTGACGCTACCGCCGCTAGCAGTTCTGCTGCTACGCCCGGTTGACAAGCAATGACCAAGCGACAAGCCAGAATACTTACCGTGAGCACGTGAAAGTGAAAGCGGCCCTGACTCAAGATAGAGCCAGGGCCTTCACTGTTTTAAACAGCGCAACATATTCTTTCTCTGTCGAGTTAGCGAGAGCAGGCATTCATTGGTTAGGATAAGCGGCATTGTCTGTTTAACTACCCATCGCTTCACTGCTTAGGATGCCCTTCCTTCATGCTCAACGGAATTTGGTTAAGCTTCTTTATCGCGGCTTTTGCGGCATCGCTCTGGCAATGGCTGGTGGGCGGCGACAGCGAAGTGTTTGCCCGTCTGGTGCAGTCGCTGTTCGACATGGCAGAAGTGAGCGTCGATATCATTCTGGTGCTGCTGGGCACCATGACGCTGTGGCTGGGTTTTCTCTCGATTGCCGAAAATGCGGGGTTAATACGACTGCTGGGGCGTGTGCTCGATCCGCTGTTCTGTCGCTTGATGCCAGAGGTGCCTCGTGGTCATCCGGCCATGGGGCTGATCAGCATGAACTTCGCAGCCAATATTCTGGGCCTGGATAACGCCGCCACGCCGATTGGCATCAAAGCGATGCATTCGCTGCAAAGCCTTAATCCCAGCAGTGAGACCGCCAGCAACGCGCAAATCCTGTTTTTGGTGCTTAATACTTCGTCGCTCACGCTACTGCCCGTCACCATTTTCATGTATCGCGCCCAGCAAGGAGCCGCCGACCCTACGCTGGTATTTTTACCTATCTTGCTCGCGACCAGCGCTTCTAGCTTGGCCGGGCTTTTGGCGGTGGCGGTGATGCAGCGCTTAAAGCTCTGGCATCCTGTCGTATTGGCCTATTTAGTGGCGGCTGCCTTCGCATTGGGGCTATTGATCACTACCTTGGCGGGTATGTCGGCCCAGGCCCTGGCGGCAGCCTCTACCCTGGTGGGGAACCTGACGCTGTTTAGTATCGTCATGATGTTTTTGATTGTAGCGGCATTGCGTGGAGTCAAGGTCTATGACGCTTTTATCGAAGGGGCCAAAGAGGGACTGAGCTTTACCATCACCCTGCTACCCTACCTGATTGCCATGTTAGTGGCTGTCGGTGTGCTGCGCGCCAGCGGCGTGCTGGATGCTGGTTTAAGCGGCATCCGCTGGCTGGTCGAGGGGGTGGGGTGGGATACCCGTTTTGTGGACGCGCTGCCCACTGCCTTCGTGAAGCCACTTTCCGGCAGTGGCTCCCGCGCCATGATGATCGAAACCATGAATACCTTTGGTGTCGATAGTTTTCCCGGCCTACTCGCCGCCACCTTACAGGGCAGCACCGAAACCACGTTTTACGTGCTGGCGGTTTATTTTGGCGCCGTCGGCATTACGCGTATTCGCCACGGCTTGGGCTGCGCCTTAGTGGCTGATGCCGCGGGTATCACCACCGCTATATTGGTGTGTTATTGGTTCTTTGGTTAAGATTTGAGACCAACGCTTTCGTTCAAAGGGCGTAACGTCTACCTTTCAAAGGCACGTTAAACCATTCATGGACGAAAGGTGATATATGGCAGGCGCCAGCACAATGTTGATTGCGCTCGCGGCGTTCTTCTGGGGGATTTCCGGAGGCATCGCGGGTATTTTATTAGACAGCGGTTGGGATGCCGCGGTCGTCTCTTTTTACCGTGGTTTTGTGGGGTTGCTCTTTGCGCTGGGTTGGCTTTTATTGCAGCGCGGCGGGCGCGGTTTGGCCAGTAGGCCACTGTGGTTCTGGTCGGTCGTGGCGGGCCTGGGGGTGGCGGGCAACTTTACGTTCTACTTCCTGAGCATCGAGCATGGCAGCGTGGCGGTGGCAGCCACCTTGATGTATTGCGCCCCGGTGTTCGTCTACTTGGTCTCTTTTGCCCTTAAGCTCGAGCGCCCCACCGCTGGCAAGTGGCTTGCCATCGCGCTGGTGATGATGGGCGTAGTATTGCTGACCAAGCTGTATGCCATTGGGGCTAGCGGGCTCTCGATCATGGGTGTGGTGACCGGGCTACTGGCAGGGCTCTCCTATGCGATGTTCATCTTTGGCTTCAAATATGCCACGCCCCATGGCAGCCCATCCGCTATTTTAACCATTGCCTTTACCGTGTTGTCCTTGGTGCTACTGATCCCTGCAGACATTTCTCAGACGGTCAGCGTCGTCAACGCACCGGAACTGCCGCTATTCGTGGCGCTAGGCATTCTGGGCGCGGGTCTCTCGTTTCTGCTCTACGTGGTGGGCATCAAACATGCCGCACCGGCACTGGCCTCCATGGTGGCCATGGTCGAGCCGGTGACCGCCACGCTGTTTGGGGTCGCCGTGCTGGGTGAAAGCCTGGAGGTGATCCAGATGGTCGGTATGGGCATTATCCTACTGACCGTGACTGCGCTGAGCGTTACATCAAGCTAGGCATAACACTAAGCAAAGGCCCCAAGCAAAAGCCCTGAGAAAACGCCCTAAGCAAAAGCGCTTACCAACCGTGCTCGCAAACGCTTACTGCAAACAGCAGCCGGGTAAGCGCTAGAGCTTTTCGGCAATTCGGTGGGCGAGTTTATGGATAAAGGGGCCGCTGATAAACGCGATCAGCCCTGCGGCAGGCCATGCTAACAACCATGCATGCATGCATCCAGATGCTAATAAAGCCAGGTTGTGTGCCAATATTTAAAAATGTGATCCAGGCAGACATGATCAGCGAGAGCGTAAACGACATGAGAACTGCGAAGATAATTCGGTGTTTCATAGGGCGTCCTTAACGACCGTTTCACGTCTATCAAACGACTCTGCTGGCGCTGTAACGCCAGCAGAGCGATTAACGATCACCAAATGTGGATAACGCTTACCTACCTGCCGCGACTGCACGCGCGGCATGCAGCTTCTTGTAGCTCTCGATTAAGCGCTGATGGCGCTCTAGCCCTTCTAATTGCATGTTGGTGGGCGTGAGGCCGTGGAAACGTACGTCACCCCGCACCGAGCCGACGACCGCTTCCATGGTGTCTTCGCCAAACATGCGCTGGAGGCTGTGCAGATAATCTTCTAGCGCCAGTTCATCGTCCAGTTCAATTTCCAGCACCGCGTTTACCGCCTGATAGAACAGGCCGCGCTCAACGGTGTTGTCGTTGTACTGCAGGAACATCTGCACGCAGTCCAGGGCTTCATCGTGGCGACCAAGCGCCAGATACACCAGCAGTTTCAGCTCCAGAATGGTCAGCTGGCCCCACACGGTGTTCTCGTCGAACTCGATGCCGATCAGCGTGATGATATCCGCGTGGTCGTCCATTTGGCTCTCTTCCAGCCGCTCGACCAGATCAAACAGCTGCTCGTCATCCAGGCGGTGCAGGTTGAGAATATCTTCGCGGTAGTCCAGCGCCTTGTTGGTGTTGTCCCAAATCAGGTCTTCAATCGGGTACACCTCGGAGTAGCCCGGCACCAGAATGCGGCACACCGGCGCGCCTAAGTCTTCATGCACCGCCATGTACACTTCTGCGCCCAGCTCTTCGAAAATGCCGAACAGCGTCTCGGCCTCTTCTTCGTTGCTGCCAGAGAAATCCCACTCGCTGAATTCGAAGTCGGGTTTAGCGCTGAAGAAGCGCCAGGAGACCACACCCACCGAGTCGATGAAGTGCTCGACGAAGTTATTCGGCTCAGCGACAGTTTGCGAGTTGAAGGTCGGCAGCGGCAGATCGTTCAGGCCCTCGAAGCTGCGGCCCTGCAGCAGCTCGGTCAGGCTGCGCTCCAGCGCCACTTCAAAGCTTGGGTGGGCACCGAAGGAGGCGAACACGCCGCCGGTGCGCGGGTTCATCAGCGTCACGCACATGACCGGGAACTGCCCGCCCATGGAGGCATCTTTCACCAGTACCGGGAAGCCTTGGGCTTCCAGGGCGTTAATGCCCTCGACAATGCTCGGGTACTTGGCCAGCACCTCTTGCGGCACGTCGGGCAGTGTCAATTCCTGTTCGAGAATCTCTCGCTTTACCGCCCGCTCGAAAATTTCTGAGAGGCACTGCACCTGGGCTTCCACCAACGTATTGCCTGCACTCATGCCGTTGCTGAGGAACAGGTTTTCAATCAAGTTGGAGGGGAAATAGACCGTTTCACCATCGCTTTGGCGCGTAAACGGCAGCGACACAATCCCCCGGTCTTCACGGCCTGAGTTGGTATCAATCAGGTTGGAGCCGCTCAGCTCGCCTTCCGGGTTGTAGATCGCCAGGCAGTGCTCATCGAGAATCTCGGCAGGCAGCTCATCATTCGGCCCTGGCTTGAACCACTTCTCATTGGGGTAATGAACGAATGCGCTACCCGCGATCTCTTCACCAAAGAACTGATCGTTATAAAAGAAGTTGCAGCTCAGGCGCTCGATAAACTCGCCCAGCGCCGAACAGAGTGCGCTCTCTTTAGTGGCGCCTTTGCCGTTGGTAAAGCACATGGGGGACGCCGCATCGCGAATATGCAGCGACCACACGTGGGGCACGATATTGCGCCAGGAGGCGATCTCGATCTTCATGCCGAGGTCGGCAAGAATCGCGCTCATATTGGCAATAGTCTGCTCCAGCGGCAGGTCTTTGCCTTCGATGTAGGTGCTGCCACCTTCCGGCGCGCCCATCAACAGCGCTTGGGCGTCCTCGTCGATGTTCTCGACCACTTCGATCTGGAACTCGGGGCCGGTCTGAACGACCTTCTTCACCGTGCAGCGGTCGATGGAGCGCAGGATGCCTTCGCGATCCTTTTCCGAGATATCTTCCGGCAGCTCAACCTGGATTTTGAAAATCTGCTTGTAGCGGTTTTCCGGGTCAACGATGTTGTTTTGCGACAGGCGAATGTTCTCGGTGGGAATATTGCGCGCGTTGCAGTACACCTTGACGAAGTAGGCGGCACACATGGCCGACGATGCCAGGAAGTAGTCAAACGGGCCAGGGGCCGAGCCGTCGCCCTTGTAGCGAATCGGCTGGTCGGAGATGACCGTAAAATCGTCGAACTTGGACTCCAGGCGGAGGTTGTCGAGATAGTTAACTTTGATTTCCATAAGCGGGCGTCCGGAATAATGAGTGTGCCAGGCGGATCAATTCAGTAGCCGACAAGCGAATGGCGGCCATTATCCAGTTTTTTACCCGCTTCGTCTTGGGCAGTCGCGTGAATCGCTTATTGCGGATCCAGCAAGAACGGCAGCGCCTCCTCTAGCAGCACGTTAGGCATCTCTTCGGCGATATAGTGGCCGCAAGGCAGCGCTTTGCCATCGACGTGGGTGGCTACCTTGCGCCACTCACTCAGAGCGTCGAAGCAGGCTTCGATCGCGCCTTGGGCGCCCCACATCACGTTGATGGGGCAAGTCAGTTTCACACCCGCATAGATATCCGCCTGATCGTGCTCTAAATCGATAGTCGCGCTGGCGCGGTAGTCGCCGCAGATGCCGGTCGCCGTGCCGGGAAGCGCCAGGCAGCGCTCGTACTCCGCCAGCGCTTCTGGGGCAAAGGGTGCCATGCCTGCGCTGCGTGCGCCCATCACGCTTTTTAAATACTGAGCGGGGTCGGATTGAATCAGCATTTCTGGCAGCGGCTGGGGGCGAATCAGAAAGAACCAGTGCCAATAGCTGCGCGCGAACGCCTCATTGGTGCCGCGATACATGGCCAGCGTCGGGGCGATATCTAAAAGCACCATGCGCTCGACGCGTGCTGCGTGGTCTACCCCTAAGCGGTGTGCCACCCGCGCGCCACGGTCGTGGGCCAGCACCTTGAAATGCGCGAACCCCAGCGCGCTCATCAGCTCTGCCATATCGGCGGCCATGGTGCGCTTGGCGTAATTGAGGTGCTCTGCGTCGTCGTCGGGCTTACTGCTGTCGCCGTAGCCGCGCAGGTCGGCGGCAATCACCGTAAAGTGCTGGGCAAGCGTGCCCGCGACTTTGTGCCAAATGACATGGGTCTGCGGGTGGCCGTGAAGCAGCAGTAGCGCCGGGCCGCTGCCGCCCACCCGATAGGCAATATCGACGCCGTTAACGCGGCGTGTCTGTTTTTCAAACCCTGCAAACATGGTGTGCTCCTGGTCTCGGTCATCACGAACCCATACAGCCTGCGCTGATATTACGCAGACGAGTCCTTTTTAATGAAACAACATAAGGGCATGATGGCGCCACTTATCTTGATTAGGAGAATTACCATGAAAGCGTTCGCCTTTACCCAAAGCTTGCCTATCGACCACCCCGATGCGCTGCAAGCTATCGAACTACCTACTCCAACCCCGGAAGCCCACGATATTCGCGTCGCGGTGAGCGCTATTTCCGTCAACCCTGTGGATGCCAAGGTTCGTAACAGCGCGCTGCCTGAAAGCGGCGAACCTCGCGTGCTGGGTTACGACGCCGTGGGCGTGGTCGATGCCATCGGCAGCGCTGTGACTCGTTTTCAGCCCGGCGATCGCGTCTGGTACGCAGGTAATATCGCCCGCCAGGGTTCTAATGCTGAGTACCAGCTTGTCGATGAGCGCATCGCCAGCCTGGCGCCGAAAAGCCTTTCTGATACTGAAGCCGCAGCCCTGCCGCTGACGGCCATCACGGCCTGGGAACTATTGTTTGACCGGCTAGAGCTGGGCATGCGCGATACCCAAGGCAAAAGCCTATTGGTGATTGGCGCTGCGGGCGGTGTTGGCTCTATCTTAGTGCAACTCGCCAAGCAGTTAACCGATATCACCGTAATTGGTACGGCGTCCCGCCCGGAAAGCCAAGCCTGGGTGAAGTCGCTAGGCGCTGACGCGGTGATTAATCACCACCAGCCGCTTGATCAAGAACTTAAAGCGGCGGGCTTTGACGGCGTGGATATGGTCATTAGCCTTAACCAGACCGATCACCACTTTGAGGCCATCATTGCGGCTCTCAAGCCGCAGGGTAAGCTTGCACTGATTGATGACCCAGAACTGATCGATGTGCGTAAGCTCAAAATGAAAAGCCTGTCACTGCATTGGGAACTGATGTTTACCCGCCCGCTATTCGCGACGGACGATCTTGCCAAGCAGCATGACCTGCTCAACGAAGTAGCGGCCATGGTCGATGCCGGAAGGTTAACCACCACCCTAGGCGAAGTATTGGGCCCGATTAACACCGACAACTTGAAACGCGCCCACGCGCTGATCGATCGCAACAGCACGATTGGCAAGCTGGTGTTGGAAGGCTTTTAAATAGGCAATTAACGTCTCGCCCATCGCTGGCTTTGGCGATTAGCTATGGCGATTAGCTATGGCGATGGGCGAACGAGCACCTGCTGGAACAAAATCATTTCAAACTGTTCCATGGGCGCGACGGATTTGAGCGTCTTGGCGCGTAGAATAGCGCCTTCCCAACCGGTGAGGATAAAACCGGCAAGCGCCTCGGGGGCGATGCAGGTAGCAATATCGCCACGCGCCTTGGCATCCTGAAGGCAGCTTACGAAGCGCTGTTCCCAGCGCTGAAAGACGAGATTCAAGGCATCGCGGAAAGTGTCGCTCTGGCCCGACAGTTCTTGGCCCAGATTACCGATCAAACAGCCCGTGGTATGGTCACACGCCAGCATATAGTCGCGGCCGGTCGCGAAGTAGCGCTTCAAGCGCTCAAGTGGCGGCGTATCGTTGTCTTCAAGAATCGCCACCAGCGTTTCATCATAGGTCGTGGCAAAGCGCTCGATCACCGCGAGACCGAAATCCTCTTTGCTGGAAAAATAGTGATAAAAGGAGCCTTTCGGCACACCACAGGATTTTAAAACGGCATTGATACCCGTCGCGTTGTAGCCTTGCTGACTAATCAGCTGGGCGCCACTATCAATTAATTTATCGCGGGTTCCATTGTTTTTCATATGCTCAAAGTAGACCAGTCAGTCTATTGCTATCAAATGAGTGAAAGCCAAGTAAGTAAAAGCCAAAGGATTGAGTGCCAAGTAAATGTTAATTACATGTTATTTGCACATTGTTTGACTAATCGCTGCTTAACAATGCGTGATGCTAGCATCATACGCTTATTTTTCTGGAATTTTCGCTCCCAACGGATGACGCGCGGTAATGACACTAACACGGCACTTCACTTCTTCGCCCCGCTCCTCACACTATTTTTCACCACCGTCATCACAACAGGGCCGGATTCGGCTGGGTGCCGTGGTGGCATTATTGATTTTGGTGGGCACTTTGGCGCTTGCTTGGTGGATTATTACCCAACCGCCTCGTATTGAACGAACGCCAGCGCCCGACCCCCTGCCGACCATGGTGGATGTGGTCACGGTAAACGAGAGTACCCAGGCACCCAACCTGTATGGGTTTGGGCGGGTTGAAGCCGAACAAGAGACCATGCTGGCCAGCCGTGTGGCCGGGCAGTTACAGCGGTTTGCCGATGACGTCGTGCCCGGTCAGGTGGTTGAGCAAAACGCCGCCGTGGCGTTTATTGATCAAGCCGACCTGGCGCTAAGCCTGGAAGATGCCGAAGCCCAACTGGCCAATGCCCAGGCCCAGCTAGCGCTGGAACAAGCGGAGCAGCAGCGCGCGCGAAGCGAGTACGAATCCTTTGGCCGACAGCTTAGCGCAGAGCGTCGTGCGCTGGTGCTGCGCGAGCCACAGCTGCGCCAAGCCCAAGCCCAGCTTACCCAGGCGCGCGTGGTACGCGACCAAGCCGCCCTTAACCTTGAGCGCGCGACGTTAACCGCCCCCTGGCGGGCCATGGTGCAAGAGCGCCTGGTCGGCGCTGGCAGCCTGCTCAGCCAAGGCACCGAAGTACTGCATTTGGTTGGCGTCGAGCAATTTTGGGTGCGCGCCTCGTTGCCCGGCGAATGGACGGAGTGGCTGGAAGCCGGCAGCAGCGTCACCTTGACCAGCCGCGGCTGGCCTGAAGGCGCCTCCCGCGAAGGCACGCTGGTATCGATGCTGCCCAGCCTGGAAGAGAATGGCCTACAGGCTCAGCTACTGATTGCGGTGAACGACCCGTTAGCGCTCGAGACCGATGGCCCCGCCCTGCGTTTAGGCGATGTGCTGCGTGCCTCCTTCCAACCGGCGATTCAAGAACAGCTTATCTCACTGCCTTCTGCGGCACTTCGCCCAGGGAATGTCGCCTGGCGGGTCGATGAGGAGAATCGCCTGCGCCGCACGCCGGTCACGCTGGCCTATCGCGGTGAAGACGATGCGCTGATCCGTAGCGGCCTGGATACCGGCCAACAAGTCGTTATCTCCGGCCTGGCGCAACCGAGTGAGGGTCAATTGGTTCGCATCCGTCGCCCTAACGACACGCCCGCCCAAGCGGTAGAAGGACCGGGAGACGAATCATGAAGTTGCCACGCGGCCCACTGGCATGGATGGTCGATCACGGCGTAGCGCCCAATCTTTTGATGGTGCTGTTTATCGTCGGCGGCCTGATGGCCTCATTGGCGATCAAAAAAGAGGTCTTCCCCGAGTTCGATATCGAAATCGTCCAGGTCACCATCAGCTACCCCGGGGCCACCCCGGAAGACGTCGAACAGAGCCTGCTACTCCCGGTGGAAGCTGCCATTGCCGATGTCGAGGGCATTGACGAGCTGACCGCCACCGCCAGCGAAGGCAGCGCCAATGTCAGCGCCACCCTGATTGACGGCATTGATGTGATGCGCGCCTACCAGGATATTCAGCAGGCAGTCAACGCCATTACCACACTGCCTAGTGCTGCCGACCCACCGCGGTTTACCTTGGCCGGGCGGTCGCGCAGCGTATTGAGCCTGCAGGTATATGGGCAGGTAGGCCTGGAGGCGCTGCATAACGCGGCAGAGGATGTACGCGGTGAACTGCAGGCCACTTCGGGCATTTCCCGGGCGGAGCTTTCCGGCAACCGCGAACGTGAGATTCAAGTCCACCTGGACGAAGAGGCCATCGAGCGCTTTGGTCTCGACCATCAAGAACTGGCTAGCCGCATCGCCGAAGAGGCGCTTGACCTCGCCAGCGGCCAGCTAACCACGGCCGAGGGCGAGTGGCTGATTCGCTATCAAGGGCGGCGCAACAGCGCCGAAGCCTTTGCGGAACTGCCCATCCTGACCAGCACCCAGGGTGCGCCGATTGCACTGGGCGATATTGCAGAGGTCAGCGATGGCTTTGCCGAAACCGACCGCGAGGAGTTCTATAACGGCCAGCCCGGTCTCTCCGTCGATGTGTACCAAATCGGCGATCAAACCCCAACCAGTATTTCAGAAGCGGTCAACGGTGAACTTGAACGCCTGCGCGCGGGCATGCCGGAAGGCGTCAGCCTGGATATTTCCCGCGACAGTTCGGAAGTTTACGAAGACCGCCTTAGCCTGCTGTTAAAAAACGCCTGGATGGGTTTAGCGCTGGTATTGGTACTCATGGCGCTGTTCCTGGAAGCACGGCTGGCCTTCTGGGTCACGCTGGGTATTCCCACTGCGTTTCTGGGTGCCATGCTGTTTCTGCCCTGGATCGGCGTTTCGCTCAACATGATGTCGATGTTCGCCTTTATTATCGCCCTGGGCATCGTGGTGGATGACGCCATCATCGTCGGCGAAAATATCTACAGCTATCGGGAAGAGGGCTATTCACTGCGCGATGCAGCCGTGAAAGGGGCCAGCGAAATCGCCACGCCGCTTACGTTTGCGATTCTTTCCAATATCGTCGCCTTCCTGCCGCTGCTGTTTCTACCCGGCTTTTTGGGGCTGATTTTTGCCACGGTGCCGGTGGTGGTAGTGACCGTTTTTCTGATCTCCTGGCTGGAAGCGCTCGTCATTCTGCCCGCCCACCTCGCCCACAGCCGCAAACCACGCCAAACCCCAGCGTGGCAGCGCCCCCTCGAAGCGCTGCGCCAGCGCCTTCAGGGCGGCTTGCACCACTTCACCTACCGTCAGTTCGAACCCTTTCTGCAACGCGCCTTGAACCAGCGGCTGCTGAGTATTTCGCTGGGCATCGCCATTCTGCTGATCGCGCTCTCCTGGGCCATGAGCGGGCGGCTGGGGTTTTCGCTGATGCCACGCGTCGAATCGGATCAGGTGCAGGCCACGGTCACCCTGCCGATAGGCAGCAACATCAACGTAAGCCGCGACCTTAGTCAACAGTTGCTCGACGCCGCCGAGGTACTCAGCGAGCGTGAAGAAACACTCAGCTTTAGCAGCTCACGCAGCCGCCTGGACGGCGAAAGCCTGGAAGTACGTTTGGATATCGCCAGCGAAAGCCTGGAAACGTGGCCACCTTCCCGCATTGCGCGGGAGTGGCGCGACCTGACCGGCGATCTGCTCGGTGCCCAGTCGGTGCGTTTCGAATCGGATGTAAGCGGCCCCGGTAGCGGCGCGGCGCTCAGCCTGCGCCTCTCCCACCCCGATACCCAGGTATTGGAAGCCGCCGCGGAACGCTTGGCGGAAACGTTAGGCGGCTATGGGCTCACCGATATCGACAGCGGCCTGGGGGATGGCAAGCCCCAACTGGAGATGCGCCTTTCAGCCGAGGGCCGCGCCTTGGGGCTCACCGGCAACAATTTAGCCCAAGCACTGCGCGGGCCACTTCAGGGCGCCACGGCGCTGGAACAGTACGTCGGGCGCAGCGAAATCAGCGTTGAGGTACGCCTGCCCAACGACAATCGCGACAGCTTGAACGAGCTTTATCGCATGCCGGTGCGCACGCCCGATGGTCTCAGCGTGCCACTCACACGGGTAGCCGATATCACCATCAGCCAAGCCTCTAGCAGCCTGGAACGCATCAACGGCCGACGTATCATTACCGTGACCGCCGACTCGGAAAGCGACATGGCGATCAACCAAGTGCTCGCTACGCTGCAGGAAGAGGTGTTTCCCAACCTGGAGGCGACCTGGCCCGGGCTTGAGGTCAGCATGGGCGGCCGTCAGCAGGATACCGCCGACAACCTGGCCACGCTGAAAACCTCCATGTGGCTTATGATTGCCGCCCTTTACGCCCTGCTTGCCATTCCGTTTCGCAGCTATTTACAGCCGCTGCTGGTGCTGGCCGCTATCCCCTTCGGTATTGTAGGCGCCGTGGCAGGCCATATGATTATGGGCTTTGGGCTATCGATCATCAGCCTGCTGGGCATGCTCGCGCTCTCTGGCGTAGTGATTAACGACGCGCTGGTATTGATCGACTACGCCAACCGTAAGCGCCGTGAAGGCATGGGCGCCCGGGAAGCCATTGTCGCGGCGGCCACGCGTCGCCTGCGGCCGATCATGATGACCACGCTAACGACCTTTTTGGGCCTGGCGCCGATGATTCTGGAAACCTCGCGGCAGGCACGCTTCATGATTCCCATGGCGATTTCGCTCGGCTTCGGCATGCTGTTCGCTACCGCCATTCTGTTGATTCTGGTGCCCTGCCTCTACCTAGGCCTGGAAAATGTTCGCGAACGGCTTAGCACACCACGCCAGCCCAACCCCAATAACAACCTAGACGATAGCAAACCGAGCCAAGAGGAGGCCGCACACTAATGGCGATACTCACTGCCCTACGCCAGTGGCGGCCTTCCCGGCTGGGGCTGAAGCTGTTTATAACCATTCTTAGCGTCAACGTGGCGATCTCAGCCAGCATGTTCCTGGCCGTCTCCTACAGTATTGACCGCGGCTTTCTCGACTACCTCAACCAGGCACAGGAACGCCGTGCCGCACTGCTGGCCGATGGTCTCATCACCCGCTGGGAAACCCAGCAGAGCTGGGAGTGGCTGGAGCAGTCGCCGGAACGCTGGCCGTTTATCGTTCGCTTTGAACTGGGCCAAGAGCACCGTGACCGCCCTTCACCGCTTGGCGAAGCGCGGGATTTCAGCCTGCGCGCAGCGGATGGTCGTTTTGTGGTGCCGCCGCACAGCGGGCGCGAAAACTCGGGCAATTGGCACTGGCTGACGCTGCGTAGCGGCGAGACCACGATCGGGTCGCTGGGATTCCGGCCGCCGCGGGAAATGATGGAGCGCATGGAGAGCCGCTTTCTGGAACGCCAACAGCGTAACCTAGTGCTCATCGTCATCTCACTCTGCGTTGCTTCATTGCTACTGGCGGGCGGGCTTTCCTGGTGGCTGGGGCGTCGCACCCGGGCGCTGGCAGGCGCTACGCTGCGCCTCACCGAAGGCGACTACCACACCCGCTTGCCGGAACGCGGCCGCGACGAGCTCTCGCGCCTAGCACGGGATTTCAACGTGCTTGCCGCCACGCTGGAAGCCAGCCGCGATGCCCGCGCTCGCTGGGTGTCTGATACGGCCCATGAGCTGCGCACGCCGCTGGCGGTGCTGCGCGGGGAGATCGAAGCCATGCAGGATGGCATTCGCCCGCTTAATCAGGAAAACCTCGGCTCCCTCGCCCAAGAAGTAGGCCAGCTAGAGCGCTTGGTGGCAGATTTACGCCTGCTTTCGCAAAGCGATGCGGGGGCACTGGATATTCAGCTGGCGCCAATGGATCTAAGCGACTGCCTGGCCAGCCGATTGGACGATGCCGACCGCTGGTTGGTGGAAAGCGGTTTGGCGCTGACCGAAAAGATCGAGCCTGGCATTATGATTCGCGGCGACGCCCAGCGCTTGCGCCAACTGTGGAACAACCTGCTGGACAACAGCTGCGCCTACACCCAGCCCCCGGGTGAGCTGCGCGTGACGCTCACGACGCAACAGGGCATGGCAGTGGTCACCTGGGAAGACAGTACGCCAGGTGTACCCGAAGGCGAGCTGGCCCGCTTGACCGAGCGCCTATACCGAGTGGAAGGTTCGCGTAATCGCGCGAGCGGTGGCAGCGGTTTGGGACTCTCTATTGCCAGTGCTTTGGTCAACGCGCATGGCGCAACGCTAACCCCTTCTGCCTCAACGCTGGGCGGGCTACGCTGGACGCTGCGTTTTCCGCTGCTGGTCACCAGTTGATGCTTTATGAGCTGATACGTTATGCGCTGTTATTTCAAGATCAGTTAAACCATGCTGTCCCGTTCACTGCTAAGCGAGTCTACCGCTATGTCCCATGCTGCCTCTTTGCTCGTTGTTGAGGATGAACCTAAAATTGCCCGCCTGATGGCAGACTACTTAACCACCCATGGCTTTGAGGTCACCACCCTGGGTCACGGTGATGAAGTGATGCCGTGGCTGGAGCAGCACTCCCCTGCCCTGGTGCTGCTCGATATCATGCTGCCGGGTAAAGATGGGCTTACGTTAAGCCGGGAAATTCGCCAGCAGTGGCCTTCTATAGCAATCATCATGGTCACCGCCAAGGTAGAAGAGGTCGACCGCCTGCTGGGCCTGGAGCTAGGCGCCGATGACTATATCTGCAAACCGTTCAGCCCCCGCGAAGTCGTCGCCCGCGTCAAAGCCGTACTGCGTCGCAGCCAAGCGGCAGCCGAGGCGCCGAGTGAGGTGCCAAACGCCCCGGTGGTGTTAAACGAAGACGGCTGGCAAGCCCTTGCCCACGGGCAGGACCTGGGCCTGACCGCGGTGGAGTTTCAGTTATTGCGCGTCATGATGCAGGCGCCAGGGCGCATTTTCAGCCGCGAACAGCTGATGGATCACATGTATCGAGATAACCGCATCGTCTCAGAGCGCACCGTGGACAGCCACATTAAAAAACTGCGCAAGAAGATCCACGAAGCGCTGCCAGAACTGGAAATCATCCGCTCGGTATATGGCGTCGGCTATAAGTATCAGCCGGAGGGTTAAGGGTTAACCTGCCGATTGAGGAACGCAATACCTGCATCAATGGCGCCACCGCGCAGCAGGAAGCTGGTGATGTGGCCACGCCAGCGCTGCAGGTACAGCTCGCTTTCGATGTTGTTATCCTGCAGGGCTTGATAGAAGTCCGTGGCGTGATCCACCGGCACGAGCTTGTCCCATTTGCCGTGGAAGAGAAAGAACGGCGGTGCCTGGGGAGTAATTTGCCAGGCAGGCGACGCGAGCCGATACGCTTCGGTCTCTTCAGCGCGCGTACCGCCGATAAAATCCACCACCAGCGGCCCGTCATCGAACTTTAGCAAATCACTGGGTAGGCCACCCGCCACCACCGCGGCCAGCCGGCTCTGCTCACCGCCATAAGGTTCCGCCAGCGGCCCTTCGGCGCCCGCGAGTGCCAATAAACTCACCAAATGCGCGCCTGATGAAAAGCCCACGCCCACGATACGATCGGCATCCACCTGCCACTCATCGGCGTTGGCGTGAATCCAGGCCATGGCCTGCTGCAAATCATGCAGCTGGCTGGGAAAACGGTATTCAGGTGCAAAACGGTACTCAACATTCACCGCCACGTAGCCTTGCCCGGCTAGCTGCTCGGCAATGCCCTGCATATCGGCCGGTGTGCGATTACGCCAACCACCTCCATGCACCACCAGGGCGGCTGGGCGCCGTGTCTCCGTTGCCCCACGGGGCAGATAAACACTCGCCTTCAACGCCTGCGGCCAAGCGTCTGGCGTATAGGTGACCGGGTCCAAGCGTGTAAAGGGCTGGGGTTCATGCAGCGGGTGACTCTCGACCGCGGGTTCGCCCTGGCTAATATGCTGGGAAGCGCTACACCCACTCAGTAGTAAGGTAAGCGCTCCCAGGCCGGTTACCCGGCGTAGGGTGGTCAACGCTTCATGCTGCTGCCACGCGCGAAATAGCTCAGTTCGCGACATTTTGATGCTCCTTGATAACGAGGTGACCCCTCACCCATTTCCGTACGACCTGCCATAAGCCAATAAGATCATGATTGTTGCACACTATCTGCAAACGGTTTGCACGCCACCTAGCGATACTGGCATCGTCAACTCATCAGGAGAGATGCTATGAAAGCTATCAATACTCAGAAACTGTCGATTCGCCAACTGTATGCCCCAGCCCTGCTGGCGATTGCGATTGCGCCGCTAGCGATTACCGCTCAAGCGGATAGCCACGGCGACCACGAAGGCAAAGGCCCTGATCACGAGCGTATGGTAGAGCGCATGGAGGAGCGCCGCCAAGAGGTATATCAGCGCGCAGAAATCTCGGAAGAGAAGCAGGCGGAGCTCAATGAAGCGCACGCAGAGCATCGTGAAGCCATGCACGCACTGCGTGAAGAGCATCACGAACGGATGGCTGACATACTCTCAGATGAAGAGCAGGAAGCGCTACGCAGCGCGATGCACGATGTCCGTGAAGAGCATCGTGGCGAGCACGGCAAACGCGGTCACCACGGTGATAGCAAAGACGGTGCCGATAGCGAATAAACGCTGGTCATTGTTAACACTCGTTCTAACGCCCGGTTTTCCGGGCGTTTTTGTATCCGCATGTCGGTCAGATGGTGGTCGGCCTCACGCTAATTCAACCTATTAGGAGAGAGGGTAACTTGAAGGGGGACGCTTAATCGCGTACTTTATTTGAACGTTCATTCAAAATAAAATATTTCATCCACCTTTCAACACAAGGAGTCCACCTCGATGGCGAAAGACAATCCCGTCCTTCCCTCCCGCGACCGCCTCAATCCCGTGGTTTTTCACGGCAGTGTGGCCGGTATCCTTATCTTTTTAGTGCTCACCATGATGTTCACCGAGCAAGCAGGCGCCTTTTTTGATGCCGGCCTCGCCTGGGTGAGCAAAACGTTTGGCTGGTACTACATGCTCGCCATCGTGGCTTACTTGGTCTTTGTAGTCGCTATCGGCATGTCGCGCTTTGGCAGTATTCGCCTGGGGCCCGATCACTCTCGGCCCGAGTTCTCGCTGCTCTCCTGGTCGGCCATGCTGTTTGCGGCGGGTATCGGCATCGACCTGCTGTTCTTCAGCGTTGCCGAGCCGGTGGCACACTACTTGGCACCGCCGGATTTAACCCCGGAAAGCCAGGCAGCGATGCGTAACGCCGTCGTTCAAACCTATCTGCACTGGGGGCTCTCCGGTTGGGGGCTGTACGTGTTGATGGGTATGGCGCTGGCTTACTTCAGCTACCGTCACCGCCTGCCGCTGGCGATTCGTAGCGCGCTTTACCCGATTCTGGGCAAGCGTATCCACGGCCCGATTGGTAACGCGGTGGATATCACGGCGGTCATCTCCACCGTGTTCGGCATTGCGACCAGCCTCGGCATCGGGGTGATGCAGTTGAACTACGGCCTCACCTATATGTTCGGTGTGCCGGAAACCCTTACCGTGCAGGTGATCCTGATTGTCCTGGTGGTCATACTCGCGACAATTTCCGTGGTCACTGGGGTTGAGAAAGGCATTCGTCGCTTATCAGAGTTCAATATGCTGCTGGCGCTGGCGTTGATGCTGTTTGTCCTCTTTTCAGGCGATACCCTGGTGCTGCTGGATAAAGTGGTCAACAACGCCGGTGATTACCTGTCTGGTTTTGTCGGCGCCAGCTTCGACACTTACGCCTTTGCCGATGAAGGTGCTCAAGAGTGGAAAATGTGGTGGACAATCTTCTTCTGGGGCTGGTGGATTGCCTGGACACCCTTTGTGGGACTGTTCCTGGCGCGGATTTCCCGGGGCCGTACTATTCGTGAATTCGTCGCAGGCGCCTTGTTTATTCCGCTCGCGTTCATGATGGTGTGGATGTCGGTGTTCGGTAACAGCGGTATCGAGCTGGTCGCCAACCAAGGCGTTGCCGAGCTGGGTGAGCAGGCGCTCAATACGCCGCAAACCACGCTTTACACACTGCTTGAATACTACCCCTATGTGGGCCTTACCGCAGCGGTCGTGACCGTACTGGGTATCGTGTTCTTTATTACTTCAGCCGATTCCGGTGCGCTGGTACTGGCCAACTTCACCTCTATTTTGAGCGATGTGAACCACGATGCGCCGGTGAAACTGCGTATTTTCTGGTCGGCGACGATCGGTTTGATCACTATCGCCCTGCTGATGGCGGGTGGCTTGAATGCATTGCAAAGCGCCGTGGTCATCACCGCGCTGCCGTTCTCACTGGTTATTTTCGCGGTCATGGTGGGTATGTATAAAGCCCTGAAACTGGAAGGCAGCAAGGCCGATGCACGTCGCATGATTGCCGGTAGTGCCCCCGGTGGCGATTGGAAAGAGCGTTTGGACCGCGCTCTGGATACTTCTAACCGCGCCGGTGCGGCGGCCACCATCGAGCATGCGATTCGCCCGGCGATGACCCAGTTCGCTCAAGAGCTTGAGAGCCGTGGCCAAACCGCCAATGTGACTGAAGAGCGCGTTGAGGGCGAGGCGCTACCGAACCTGACCCTCCAGGTCGACTTCGGCGAAGCCACCAGCTTTGTCTATCAGGTTTGCCCACACCGCATGCGCACGCCCAGCTTCATCCCTGCCGATGACGACTTTTATGTACGCTTGGATGTGTACCTGGCAGAGGGCGGCCAGGACAAAGATCTTAACGGTTACACCCGTGGTCAGGTGATTGGTGATTTGGTTTGCGAATATGAGCGCCATCTGCACTTCCTTACCTTGGCGGGCCAGCAGATGGGCCATGTGCAGGCAATGCCCGGCACGATCGGTGAGCCCCCGGAAGACTCACAAATCTAAACCGTTACCCTGTGCATCAACATGCCCATCAACAGGAAAGCAATCCTTACCATCCCGGCCTCCGCGCCGGGATTTTTGTGCCCGAATGACTCCACGACTAACGCCTTGTTGTGAAAATCACAGGGTCGGAGTAGCGTAAAGAGCTGATTTCCCTATTGCTTAGGAGGCCGTTCATGTCCCGCGCGCATCGACCCTCGGGGTACGTTTTCCCGATGCCTGGCAGTGCGTTACTTAGCGCTTGGCGTGAAGGCTACACGCTTGCCAAGTTGAAGCGCGATGTGATGGCGGGACTAACGATTGGCGTGGTGGCTGTGCCCCTTTCCATGGCGCTGGCCATTGCGACAGGCGTGCCTCCCCAGCACGGCCTTTATACGGCTATCGTCGCGGGAGCAGTCATCGCCTTGACCGGCGGCTCACGATTTAACATCTCCGGCCCCACCGCTGCCTTCGTGGTCATTCTATTTCCCATTGTGGCTAATCATGGTCTGGGCGGGCTGCTGATAGCCACCCTCATGGCGGGGATTATTTTAGTCGTGCTGGGGCTGTCTCGGTTGGGCAGCCTAATTCAGTATGTGCCTTACCCGGTCATCCTTGGCTTTACCGCCGGTATCGGGGTGGTCATTGCGTTGTTACAACTGCCCGACTTTCTTGGCTTGGCCAACGTAACGTTAGGCGATAGCACCCTGCATAACATGATGGCGATTGGCCGAGCGCTGCCGAGCCTGTCGCTGTCGGAAATTAGCGTAGGCCTTGTGACGTTGGTAACGCTTTTAGTCTGGCCGCGCCTAAATACGCCGATTCCTGCCCCCCTGGTGGGCTTAGCGGCAGGTACGCTAGCCGCCGCACTGCTGCTGATGGGAGGTATCGAGGTCGATACGATCGCCTCGCGGTTTAGCTGGTCGTTCGCAGATGCAACCGGTAACGGCATACCGCCCTTCGCGCCCAGCTTTATCACCCCGTGGCACTTCCCTGGCGCCGATGGCTCACCGCTGACGATTAACTTTGCACTGATCCAAGCGCTGTTGGGGCCCGCGCTGGCAATCGCCTTACTCGCTGCGATTGAATCGTTGCTGTGCGCCGTCATTGCCGATGGCTTAACACGCACCCGCCATGACCCTAACGCTGAGTTGATTGGCCAAGGGCTCGGCAATATGGTGGTGCCCTTCTTCGGCGGCATTACCGCCACGGCGGCCCTTGCCCGCACCGCGACCAATATCAAAAGCGGTGCCTTTTCACCTATCGCTGCAGTGGTGCACTCAGTCGTAGTGCTACTTGCCGTGGTCGTGCTCGCGGGAGTACTGGGATATGTACCCATGGCCGCTCTGGCTGCCCTGCTCTTCATCATCGCCTGGAACATGAGCGAGGCGCACCACTTTATGCATACGCTGAAAAGCGCCCCCGCCAGCGATGTTTGGGTGTTGGTGATCTGTTTCGTACTCACGGTTGTTTTCGACATGGTGGTTGCCGTGGCCGTGGGTATTGGCCTAGCCGCCGCGCTGTTTATTCGCCGAATGGCACAGCTGACTCATACCCAACGCTTGGCGGCACCCAACACCAGCGAACACTTCCCGCCGGAAGTAGCCCTTTATAAGATAAGCGGACCGCTGTTTTTTGGCGCAGCAGAAAAGGCCATTGCCACACTCAGAGTGATTGACCACAGCGTAAAAATCGTCGTTCTGGATATGCGCGATGTACCCAGCCTGGATACCACCGCCATGGTGGCGCTGGATACGCTGCGACGCGAGCTGGGCGAGCATGGGGTGGGGGTAATATTTGTAGGGTTGTCACCGCGCATGGCGCTGAAACTCAAACGCGCGGGCATTAAGCGCGAAGCAGGTCAGTTAGCGGTTGTCAGTAACCTTGCCCACGCAGAGCGAATGGCGCGCCGTTGGTTGGGCCAACAGGGGAACGGCGGGGATTAAATCGTGCCTGAGCAGTGACACTGCCGAAATTAAAAAGGGGAGTTGCCTCCCCCTGAGATACGACACTAGAACGATGTCAGCTCGCCATATCCAACACGATACGACCCTCGATTTTGCCGTCGATCATGCGCTGGAAGACATCGTTGATATTGTCCAGCGTATCGGTTGCGACCGTGGCCTTAACCTTGCCTTCGGCAGCGAAATCCAGCGCTTCCTGCAGGTCGCTGCGCGTGCCAACGATAGAGCCACGTATGGTAATGCCATTGAGCACTGTGCTAAAAATTGGCAGCGGGAAGTCGCCGGGTGGTAGGCCATTGAGCACCAGTGTGCCGCCGCGGCGTAGCATATTCTGCGCTTGATCAAACGCCTTCGGCGACACCGCTGTCACCAAGGCACCGTGAGCGCCACCAATGGTTTTCTTCAGGTAGGCCGCTGGGTCGGTTTTCATGGCGTTAACAGTTACCGTGGCGCCTAAACGCTCAGCCAGGGCTAGCTTACCGTCATCGATATCGACAGCCGCCACGTTCAGCCCCATCGCTTTAGCGTACTGCACCGCCATATGGCCCAGGCCACCAATACCCGAAATCACCACCCACTGACCGGGGTGGGTATCGGTCATTTTCAAGCCTTTATAAACCGTTACACCGGCACACAGCACCGGGGCTATTTCGATAAAATCAACGGCATCCGGCAAGCGCCCTACATAGCCTGCATCCGCTAAGGTGTAGTCCGCGAACCCGCCGTTAACGCTGTAGCCGGTATTCTGCTGGGACTCGCACAGCGTCTCCCAACCGCCTAAACAGTGCTCGCAGTAACCACAGGCCGAGTAGAGCCAGGGTACACCAATACGATCACCCTCTTTGACATGGGTAACGCCTTCACCCACCGCCACGATATGCCCAACGCCTTCGTGCCCTGGAATAAACGGTGGCGAGGGTTTTACCGGCCAATCGCCGTGAGCAGCGTGTAAATCGGTATGGCAGACACCAGAGGCCGCCACTTTCATCAACACTTCGCCCTGCTTGGGGCGAGGTACATCAACTTCTTCTATGACCAACGGCTGGCCAAACTCACGAACGACCGCCGCGCGCATTGTGCTATCCATGATGCAACTCCTAATAGTTTTCGATACGGCAGTTTAAGCACTGCTCTTATCAGTAGAGTCAGCGTCAGGGGACTGACAATTACCGCCCGGCTGATGCCGGACGGTGTGGGTTAGCTATACATAGAAAAACGTGGCGGGTTAGAAGAAGCCCAGCGGATTGATGTCGTAGCTGACCAGCAGGTTTTTGGTTTGCTGGTAGTGCTCAAGCGCCACCTTGTGGGTTTCGCGGCCGACGCCGGATTTCTTGTAGCCACCGAATGCCGCGTGGGCGGGATATTGATGGTAGCAGTTGGTCCACACTCGCCCGGCTTGAATGCCCCGGCCCATACGGAAAGCGACGTTGATATCGCGGCTCCACAGGCCAGCGCCCAGACCGAACTCGGTGTCGTTGGCAATCGCCAGCGCTTCTTCCTCATCCTTGAAGGTGGTCACCGCCACGACTGGGCCAAAGATCTCTTCCTGGAAAACACGCATCTTGTTGTTGCCCTTGAGCAACGTTGGCTGGATGTAATAGCCACTGTTAAGGCTGTCGTCCAGGGTTTCTTTATTGCCACCGGTGAGGAACTCGGCGCCTTCGTCGCGGGCAATGTCCATGTACGACATGATCTTGTCGAACTGCTCTTGGGATGCCTGAGCACCTACCTGCACATCGGTATCCAGAGGATTGCCACGCTTGATGGTTTGGGTGCGCTCAATAACCTTGGCCATGAACTCGTCGTACATACTCTCTTGAATGAGCGCGCGAGAAGGACAGGTACACACTTCGCCCTGGTTAAAGAACGCCAGCACCAGGCCTTCTACCGCTTTATCGATAAACGTCGGCTCGGCGTTCATAATGTCGGCAAAGTAGATGTTGGGGGATTTGCCGCCCAGCTCAACGGTGGAGGGAATAATGTTTTCCGCCGCGCACTTCAGAATATGCGAGCCCACCGGGGTCGAGCCCGTAAAGGCAATCTTGGCAATGCGTTTGCTACTGGCCAGCGCCTGCCCTGCCTCAGCGCCAAAGCCGTTGACGATATTGAGTACGCCAGATGGCAGAAGATCACCAATTAATTCGGCCACTTTCAAAATTGACGCTGGCGTTTGTTCCGCAGGCTTCAAGACCACGCAGTTACCCGCGGCCAGTGCAGGCGCCAGCTTCCAAACAGCCATTAGAATCGGGAAGTTCCAGGGGATAATCTGCCCGACTACACCCAGCGGCTCGTGGAAGTGGTAGGAAACCGTATTGGCGTCAATATCCGCCGCGGTGCCTTCCTGAGAGCGCAAGCAGCCTGCAAAGTAGCGGAAATGATCGACAGCTAAGGGGAGATCGGCATTGATGGTTTCGCGTACGGCTTTACCGTTATCCCAGGTTTCAGCTACCGCAAGCATTTCCAGATTTTGCTCAATGCGGTCAGCGATTTTCAATAGGATATTGCTGCGCTCTTGAACCGAGGTTTTACCCCAGGCAGGCGCCGCCTTGTGGGCCGCATCCAGCGCTTTATCGATATCCTCTGCCGTTGAGCGGGGGATTTCGCAGAAGACATGGCCATTGACGGGGCTGATATTATCGAAGTACTGACCTTTCACCGGGGCGACAAACTCGCCGCCGATATAGTTGCCATAGCGTTTTTCAAATGACACCACAGAACCGGTATCATCAGGGTTGGCGTAGATCATTGTATTGCTCCTGAGTATTATGATTATTAAAGGTGCATTGACAGTGTTGTTCACTAAAGCAAATGGCGATATAGCCCGATGGCAGGATTAGCCCTCATCCCTTGGTAGGAGACGCCATGTATTCCCTGTTGGTGGCGGATGACCATCCGCTGTTCCGAGACGCGCTACAAACCGTGATTAGCGGGGGCTTGGCAGGCAGCCTGCTATTGGAAGCAGAGAGCCTTGCTGATGCAATAACGCTGATTGAAGCGCAAACAGAGTTAGATCTATTGCTGCTGGATTTAAGCCTTCCGGATGCGGAAGGCTTAGAGGGGCTGACAGCACTGCGGGAGGCATTTCCCTGGTTGCCGGTGGCGATTGTTTCTGCACATCAAGAGCGCCAGCTGGTACTCGATGCCATTACCCTCGGCGCGGTGGGCTATATTCCCAAATCCACACCCCGGGAAGCGCTGCTGGCGGCGTTAACGCAGATTCTTGAAGGCCAGCTCTACCTGCCGCCCGATATCATGCGTCGCCCAGCACCGCGCACTTCTGCGGTGCCACCCATTGCAAATGCTTCATCGACCAGCGAGCGGTTGGCGCGTTTAACCGATAAGCAGTTAGAGGTGTTGGCGTGCATGACGACAGGCATGTCGAACAAGCATATTGCCCGGGAGTTGTTGATTGCCGAAACGACCGTCAAAACCCATGTCTCGGCGATTCTGCGCAAGCTGAATGCCACGAGCCGGGTTCACGCCATTGTTATCGCAGGCGAGGAAGATCTAAGCTTTCACCGGGCCAACCGCACGCGTTAGGCTTTATTGAGCAGTGTGGCTAGCAGCATGCGCAGCCGCAGGGGCTTTAACGGTTTGAGCAGGCAGTACATGCCCGCTTCGCGGGTTGCGCGCTTAATCTCCGCCTCGTGATTGGCAGTAATCACCACCGCTGCCAAGCCTGGATAACGGCGCTGCAGTCGCGCGGCTAACTCAATGCCGGTTTCGCGGTGATCGCCCAAGTGATAATCCACCAGTAGCACCGCCGGACGCTCACCATCGCTGGCAGCTTCGAGGGCACTGACCGTGGCAGCCGCGCGTACTCGACATCCCCAGCTCCCCAACAGTGCCTGCATGCCTTCGATAATGACCAAGTCATCGTCGATCACCCACACAATGCAGCCCTGCAACGGATCTTCTATTTCAGACAAGGGCGAGGCGTAGCGTACTGGCAGCGACGAGGTGGAGGCCGCCGCGTAAGGCACGGTGATCGAGAAAAGTGCTCCCACACCAGGTCGAGAAGTGAGCGATACCGGCTGCTCTAACATCGTGCTGATACGATCAACGATCGCCAGCCCCAATCCCAAGCCACGAGAGTGGGCGCCCTGGGAATGGTTGGCACGTCGGAATTCGAGAAAGATGGCTTCGCGCTGCTGTTCGGGAATACCAGGGCCGGTATCACCGACCATAATTTCCAACCCTTCGCGACGGCGCCGACAGCCCAGCAGCACGCGACCATGCTCGGTATAACGCACGGCGTTGCTCAGAAAATTGCGAATTACCCGCGCCAGCAGCGCCAAGTCGGATTCAATCACCGCACTCGAGGGCACATAGTGCAGCGCCAACCCCCTAACGCCAGCCACTTGACGATACTCCTCCGCCAAAGCATCCAGCAGTGTGCTTACCGCAAACGGTGCTTTATCGGCCTGTAGTACCCCCGCATCCAAGCGGGAGATATCCACCAGCGTGCCCAAGAGGCCTTCAACATCTTTTAGTGAACGACCAATATGGCCCACCAGCGCTTGGGAAGCCTCAGGTAGTGCATGGGTTTCTAGGGCACTGGCAAACAGACGGGCAGCGTTTAATGGCTGCAGCAGGTCGTGACTCACCGCGGCGAGGAATTTTGTTTTAGAAAGATTGGCCGCCTCGGCGTCGGCTTTTGCGGCCAATAATCGCGTATTGACCTGGCCCAGCTCGTCTAAGGTGCGGTGCAGCGTATCGGTACGTTCACGCACCTGCTCCGCCAATAACACCGAACGTTCAAAGGCAGCGTAAGGGGCGCCCTCGACACTGCCGTCCCCTTCTACCCGTTCCATCAGCGCTTGGCAGACCTTACGTAGACGGCGATTCTCTTCGCGCAGCGCTGCCATTGCAGCCGCTTGAGTGGCGCCTGTGGTGTCACTGCGTTCCGGTGAGTCGGTGTTAAACGTCGTTAGCTGGAAGAGGTCCAAACGCCACCCCCGTAAACGTTTGATTCACGTGCATACCATGGTGTTGTTCACCGTAGGTATTGAACCCCACCACCCGGGATTGGCGCAGCAGTTGCGACGCCTGGTCTAAATGATCCAGTGCTTCAAGCTCCATACGGCGTAAAAAACAGTCGCAGGCAATGATGACGCTAGGTGCGCCTAGCCGGGCACTCACGCCTTCAAGCATGACATTGAGATCATCGAGCAGCGGTGTGGGTTGCATGGCCGTGAGCACGATGCCATTTTCCACTGCACAGTAAAAACTCAGGCTGCTGTCGCGGTTAACGCTCTGGATGGAGCGCACATAGTGCTGCCCACCGATACGCACCGCTAAAGGGTGACGAGCAAAAATCGCGGCGTTGAGCTGTTCAGGTGCAACCCCAACCAAATCGGCATACACCTGCGCGGCGGGCAAACCATTCAGTTCTATTACCCGCCGTTGCTCTCGGTTTGCCTCGGTCACGACCAGCTTATGCGTCAACGGTGTTAAGTGGTGAGTGGAAAAAACTTCAAAAGGCAGCCGGGTATTGATCATGATGACGACCGCGGCTCGCGTATAGAAACGCCCGGCGCTGTAAACATGGGTATGGCTAAGATGGTTATCGTCGCCTGCCGAGCCGCCGAAGCTGGGGATACGACCGAGCGCTGCATCCAAGGTGGCAAGCACCTGCTCTTCACGGCTCGATAGACCATCCAATAGGGTTAGGGCAAAACTGTGTTCGTTGATCGGTGCAATGGCCTGATGGCGGCAGCGCTCTAGTAAGGTATCGACGAGCGGCTGCGCATTGGCCAACTCAAAATGGTCCAGGTCATCGATCAGCGCTGTTTCGATCGCAAACCAGCGGCGATCGAACCCCATCGCCACAATCGAGCCACGGTCATAGCCAAGCGGGGTAATTTCCCCGGCGCTGGTGCAGCCACTTAGTGGCGTCGAGGGAAAGCGATGCGCCAATTCAGCCGCCAGCGCTGCTAAGTCATACTCTGCGCTGCAGAAGAAAAGCACGAACCCCAAGTGTTCATGATAGAGCGCGGCGGCGAGCTCTTTGGCGGCGAGGGAAGCGTCCGCCTGCTGGCTCGCTGCCGTTAGAACGCCCTTTTCAACCGGATCAGTCGTCACAACACCAGGTCTCCAGTGCCGCATGGGTATGTGCCGCTGAGCGTCTTAGCGCGCTGAATATCTCATCGAGCTGACTTGGGGCGGCGTCTTCCGTCTTGGCTAGCGCCTCAAGCTGCCTTGCCAGTTCAGCAACCTGTTCGGCCCCCATGCTGACCGACTCACCGCGCAGTTGGTGAGCCAGTCGGGCAACGTGGTGCAGCTGATCCGTTGTGAGGGGAGAATCGGACAAGCAGGCAGCCATTTGAGCGGTGTAATCGCTGGCTTGCTGGTGATAAAGCTTGATCAGCTGCGTCAGGCTCGCCTCTCCCAGAGTCGTTTTCAACATCGTTAGAGTGACGTGATTAAGTAACGACTGCTCCTGAGTTGACGCGTTTGTCTCTTCTACTGGAGGCACTGGCACAGCGATTGACGAGGTAGGCAGCTGTAGAGAAAGCACGTTACTTAACGCAGAGAGTGATAGCGGCTTGGTGATGTAATCGTTCATGCCTACCGCCAGGCAGCGTTGGCGATCATCTTCCGCGCCGCCCGCGGTCATGGCCACAATCGGCACACTGGCCAACCACCCCGCCTGCTCACGCAAACGCTGCGTCACCGTAAGACCATCCATATCAGGCAGTTGGATATCCATAAAGATCAAATCCACGGACTGCGACCGCACCATCTCCAGCGCGTCATGGCCATTTTCAGCCCAAATGACATCGCAGCCCAAGTGCGCTAGCAAGCCAATCGCTACTTTGCGGTTGACGGCGTTATCTTCAACGAGCAGAAGCATCGTACCGGCAAAATCGCGATGAGTCATGGCGGGCAGTGACGCTGAAACAGGGTCAGCTTCTACCAGGGGTAGCTCGCACCAGAACGTACTCCCCTGGCCGATTTGACTTTTCACTCCTAAGCGCCCTTGCATGGCTTCGCTTAGCCGCTTGCAGATCGCCAGCCCCAGCCCCGTTCCACCAAAGCGGCGCGCCACCGACTCATCTGCCTGCTGAAAAGGTTCAAAGAGCCGCGTTTGCTGTTGCTCGCTCAAACCACAGCCGGTATCGATGACCTCGAACAGTAGCTGCCCCACCGTCGAGGAGACTTTAATCCGGACCTCTCCACGGTCAGTGAATTTAATCGCATTCGCGATCAGGTTAAGCAGTATCTGCCGCAGACGCCCCGCATCTACCAACACCCACGCTGGCACCAGCGGATCGACGTACACGGTCAGTGCCAACCCTTTAATTTTGGCTCTGGGTGCAAACAGCACTGCCACGCTATCCACCAGCGGCTTTAGCGCCGTCGGCGAGGTTTCCAGGGTCAGGTGGCCTGCTTCGATTTTAGAAAAATCGAGGATCTCGTTGATCATTGCCAGCAGTTGATTGGCACTGTCGTGAATCGTATGGGCGTAGTCCTCGACCTGGGCGGGGCTCGCCGATTCCCGTAGCAACTCACTCATACCGATCACCCCGTTAAGCGGGGTACGAATTTCATGGCTGACCATGGCGAGGAAATCTGACTTCGCTTGGTTTGCTGCTTGGGCCTGCTTGGCAGTGACTTCCAGTTGCCGGCCGAGTTGCTCTTGCTCACGCCGGATCGCGGCACTCTCGCGCATTTCCCGCACCAGAAAAGCTATCACCAGAAAGGCCGCTAAACTCATGCCAATGATCAGCGTCATCAGCAGCTTATAAAGCAGGCTGAGCTGCGCACGCTCTTCGGTTGCCGACTCAGCCAAGTAGCCATTAATCGCAATCACCAGGCGCTCTGTTAATCGCGTTAGCGCCTGCAGCTCCTCTTCCAGCGCCATGACCGGCAACGGCGCCATACTCCCATCGGCAGCAGGCTCATCGTAGGGATAAAACATACCATCCAGCACATCGAGCTGTTGCTGTATGTCGCTTAACAGCGCCCGGGCGGTATCGATCTGCTGTAAGAGCGTACTCACCTCCCCTTCATTGAGCAGGGTAATGCGGCTATACAACAGCTCAAAACGGAGGTTCAACTCATCGTGGCTTTCAGCCGTCAGCGGTCCACGCGTTACCGCCAGCAAGTGGTTTAGGAGCTGTACCGCATCACGATCCAGTTTATAAACCACCCAGGCGGTATCTTCGCGCAGGCTTTGGGTAAGGTTCTCCTGCCGCCAAGCGGCCAACGTTGCCACCACCAAGGCGGCAGCAAACAGCAACACGGCCAGGATAGCCACCAGCTTAAATCGGCGGGGGTAACGCAGCAGGCTGAAGGCCTGTGCGGTTGTTGCGCTAGCGGACATCAATATGCATAACCTGCCATACCGCTCTAAAGCGTATTTTTTCGCTTAGCAGCGCGTCATCTTGATCAAAAGGATAGAGCACCCATAACGGCCCGTACTCACGGATCGGGATCGCTTTTTGGTCTTTCTCCAGCGCAAGGATAACGTCATAGTCTTCAAAATCACTTACCGGTATTTCCGCTTCGTAGCCATTGAGGGCGGCCACGTGCACCTCATCGCTCTTAGCCTCTAAATGCGCCAGCAGGTCACGCATTAAAGGGCCCCGATAGTGGCTAATGCCCTCTGTCCAGGGTGTGCTGGTATCGAACTCGTGCTGGGGTAGCGTTTCTAACATGGCACGGTCGAATTGCGCTTCACTGGCAACGTTGGTGCGGCCAATCTTACCGCTAACGGTCAAAATAACAGGCCCGTTTGGGGCGGCTAACGCATGGTCTGTGTCAGCAAATCCCGCCAGGGGAATACTGGCCATCAGCACGGCCAACCACATTCGTAACGCTTTCACCGTCAGCACCTCACGCCAGAAACTTTTTGGTTTAAACGCCTTAAAAACAAAAGGAGATAGCATAAAGGTTACGCTATCTCCTTAGAGAGGTCAGGCTGAATACTCTTTTTTTCGTAAGCAAAGCGTTACCAGTTACTCACTGAGGCGTTACGGTTTCATTTTCTCAAACGGCTCAAAACGCACTAAATCTTCATAGGCGTGCCAGCTGGCATGGCCTAGTACCGGCAGAATGAGCGCTAGTCCAATATAAAAAGTCATCACGCCCACCAACACGCAGAGTGTCAAAATTACTGCCCACAGCAGCATGACGCGAAAGTTGCGTGCCACGCAGCGCACGCTGGCTTCGATACCTTCCATAAAGGTTAAGTCTTGATCCATCAGCGTGGGGATGGCTACCACGCTAATAGCAAACGCGCCGAATGCCAAGATGCCCCCGGCTACCGTGCCGACAGCCAGCATGCCTAAGCCTTCCGAGGTGGTCAGCAGTGATGTGTAGAGGGTTGCGGGGCTGGGGACTTCAAAACCGAAGAACAGGGCAAACAGCAGAGTGGCTAAACGAATCCAGGCCAAGAAGAAGATCATCATCATGACCCCCATCATGGCTAACTGGCCAGCATGAGGACGCCAACTGCCAAAAGCGTCGCCCAAGTTGGGCACCTGGCCGTGCTCCAATGCGCGACTGATACCGTAAGAACCGACTGCCACCAACGGACCAATAAACATAAAACCAGCGATCATGGGGAGCAGCCAATACCAGTACCCGAGCGTGAAGGCACCGAGCGTGATCGCAATACTCAACCCCACCCAAAACATGCCATATGAAAGGCTCACCACCGTCGCATGCCGGAAGTCTTCTACCCCGGCAGCCAACCAGGCTCTTGGCCGATCCAAACCGACTTTATTGATGGTAATTTTAACGCTGGGTTGATCCGAATGATGGTTTGTTTTTGTTGTAGCCGCATTCATGGCATCACTCCTATGGTTCCTGATATAGATCCTGACTCCAGGATTTACCGCATCGCTTCAACGTGCATTACCCGCTGAAGGCATTAATGCCAATTTAATGACGTCACACTTTTTCTTAATGCACTCTTAATGTAGCTGACCTGCTCTCTAGGGGCGCTTACTGATAGGATATGCGTACAAAAAATCCACGAGATGAGCGGTAAGCGCCAATTAAATTGCTGCGTTAGCAAAGCGCCATATACTGCACTGGCTGCAACCGCCATAAAAAAACTCCGAGCATATGCCCGGAGTTTTGTCTTTGCGTGCGTGGCGTTTACTTCGCCCTTAAAGGGCGCTAGCGTACGATCATTACCGACACTTTGGCGTGGTGAACCACGTGCTCAGCGTTGGGGCCCAACACGTAGTCAACAAACTTGCGCTTGGTATGAGAGGCCATGACGATAAGATCCACCTCCAGCTTTTTGCCTACCTTGATAATTGCCTCCCACGGCGAGCCATCGACGATAATGCTTTGCGTTTTGATACCTTCAGGCACATTGTCCTGAAGGAACGCATGTAGCGCATCTTTCATCGCATCGTGGGCTTTCTGCGAGAAGTCTTTGGGGAAGTAAGCGCCCACCATGGGCATCTTAAATTCCGGCAGTACCGTCACCACATGCAGCGACGCGCCAAAGGTTTCACACAGCGTAATGGCCGTGGGTAGCGCCTTCTTCCATGAAGCCTCTTCGTTGAGATCCACGGGCAATAGGATTTTCTGGTACATAGCGACCTCCCCTAGGCGGATGCAGTTGACTCATCGGCAAGCTGCTTGTCACGCCGACGGCGCTGCATGACGACAATCAAGCCAAAGATAAGGAATGCTGGAATCCACATGATCTCTTTCGTCCAGCGGTTCACGGGGGCTAATACTTCGATGATTTCTTGATCGAAGTCGAAACCGAGTTCAGCCGCTTGGCTGCCGTAGGTCACCATATCAACGATTGCCGTGCCATCTTCAATAAACAGCTCCATACCCAGGTTATCAAGCCGCTCCTGACCTGTTTCACCTTCCGGTACCGGCAGGGTCATGTAGGTGCTCATTGGATCACCGTAGTCATCCAGACCGGCTATCTGCAGGCGCAGCGTCGAATCTTCATCGACATCGCCCAATGCTTCAACGAATTGCGCAGGCGGAATGGACTCGTAAGGATTATGGATCATGTCCATCCAGAAGCCCGGGCGGAACAGGGTAAACGCAATCAGCAGCAGCACGATGGATTCATACCAGCGGCTGCGGGTGATCATGAAGCCCTGAGTCGCGGCCGCAAAGATCAGCATGGCGATAGTGGAGACCACAAAGATCAGCACCCCCTGTAAGAAGGTCACATCAATCAGCAGTAGGTCGGTATTAAAGATGAACAAAAACGGTAACGCTGCGGTGCGCAGGCTGTAATAGAACGCCTGGAAGCCGGTTCGAATAGGGTCACCGCCAGAGACGGCTGCCGCGGCAAAGGACGCAAGCCCCACCGGCGGTGTCACGTCGGCCATGATCCCGAAATAGAACACGAACAGGTGAACCGCAATCAGCGGCACTAATAGGCCATTTTCTGCGCCAAGGTTAACAATCACCGGTGCCAGTAGCGCCGAAACAACGATGTAGTTCGCGGTGGTCGGTAACCCCATGCCGAGAATCAAGCTAAGCACCGCCGTCAGCAGCAGGATCAGCATCAAGTTGCCCATGGCCAGTGTTTCCACCACTTCGGCCAGCACTAGCCCTACCCCGGTCTGAGAGACAGCGCCGACGATAATACCGGCAGTGGCCGTGGCGATGCCGATACCAATCATGTTGCGAGCACCGGTGACCAAGCCGTTCCATAAATCCATCACGCCTTCACGCAGATCCGCCTTCATATCGCTGCGACCACGAAAGATCGACGTGATCGGACGCTGGGTAAGGATGATGAAAATCATGAAAATAGTGGCCCAGAAGGCCGACAGCCCGGGCGACAAACGCTCCACCATCAGACACCACACCAGCACAATGACGGGCAGGATGTACTGCAAGCCAACCAACACCGTGGGTTTGGTTTGCGGCAGCGAATAGATCGGTTCGTTAGGATCATCGAGCTCGAGCTCGGGGTAACCTGACGCAAGCTTCAGCAGGGCAATATAAATCACCGTCAGCCCAACGCCGACTACCCAAGGTGTGGCATCGCCCAACACCGGTTTGAGCCAGCCAAGACCGTAATAGACTGCCAACGCGGTCACCATCATGAGTAGCAGACCACCCAGGAAGCCGATCACTTTGTTGACCAAGGGCTTAGGAGGATTGCTGCTCTGAAGCCCCTTCATATTGGCCTTTAGGGCCTCAAGGTGAACGATGTAGACCAGCGCGATATAGGAAATGAGCGCGGGCAGGAAGGCATGCTTAATCACCTCGACATACGAAATGCCTACATACTCGACCATCAAGAAAGCGGCTGCGCCCATTACCGGCGGCATAATCTGGCCGTTGACCGATGACGCCACTTCAACAGCGCCCGCTTTTTCCGAGGAGAACCCAACGCGCTTCATCATCGGCACCGTAAAGGTACCGGTGGTCACCACGTTGGCAATAGAGGAGCCGGAAATGAGACCGGTCATGGCCGAGGCCACCACGGCCGCTTTAGCAGGCCCACCGCGATAGTGGCCAAGTAGCGAGAACGCTACCTTGATAAAATAGTTACCAGCGCCTGCCTTATCGAGCAGTGCACCAAACAGAACAAACAGGAAAACGAAACTGGTGGAAACCCCCAAGGCGATGCCGAAAACACCCTGCGTCGTTAACCATTGATGGTTGATCAAACCATAGAGGCTGACCCCACCATGGGAAAGAATACCCGGCATCCACGGGCCAGCCAGGCTATAGACAAGAAAGACGGACGCCACGACCATCAACGGCGGTCCAAGTGCACGCCGCGTCGCCTCAAGCAAAAGCAGTATGCCAGCGATGCCAATAATCACATCCTGCAGGATCGGTGCGCCGGGGCGTTGGGATAACTGCTCATAAAACATGAACATGTAAGCGCCACAAAAGGCCGCGGCCGCCGCCAGCACCCAATCTTGGATCGGCACACGGTCACGCGGCGAGCGCTTGAGTGCCGGATAGGCCATATACGCCAAGAACAGCGCAAACGCTAAGTGAATAGAGCGGGCTTCCGTGGCACTAAATACGCCAAAACCCAGAACGAAAGGCACCGGGGAAGCAATCCACAATTGAAACAGAGACCACGCTGCCGCAATGCTGACCAAGAGCTTGCCGGGCATACCGGCTGGTTTACGAGCGCCCGTGTCGCTGGAGGCAACCATATCCTCCAAGTCAACGCCGTCTCCCGATGGTCTGTTCTTATCTTCTGTCATATGCCTGCCCTGCTCCGAGTCGATTGACACATAGTTGCCATATCGAAATGCCCTATCAACATCCTAAATGCCCTATCAATATCCTAAACCAAAATGCGCGGTACCCTGGGGTAACCGCGCATTCATTACTAAGGTGGCAACACCTCAGGCTGCAGGATTACTCGATCCAGCCTTGCTCACGGTAGTAACGCGCCGCGCCATCATGCAACGGTGCGGAAAGACCTTGAGTTACCATCTCTTCCGGATCCAGATTCTCGAAAGCCGGATGCAGGCGCTTGAAACGATCGAAGTTATCAAATACCGCTTTAACGGTCTGGTAGATAACTTCTTCATCCGCTTCAGCCGTGGTGACAAAGGTCGCCGCTACACCGAAAGTTTCGACATCTTCGTCGTTACCACGATACAAACCACCGGGGATCACTGATGAAGAGTAATAAGGATATTCATCGACAATACCCTGAATGTCTTCATCGTTCAGCGGAATCAAACGCGCATCAACGGTAGTGGTCGCTTCCTGAATGGAACCGTTAGGGTGGCCCACCACATAAACCATGGCATCAACATTATTATCTGCTAGCGCCGCGGCTTGCTCGGCAGCATCAAGCTGAGAGGCCAAAGAGAAGGTATCTTCAGTCCAGCCTTTGGCTTCCATCACCACTTCCATGGTGTTGCGTTGGCCTGAGCCTGGGTTGCCGATGTTGACGCGCTTGCCTTCCAAATCATCGAGGCTCTCGATGCCTGAATCAGCACGCGCTAGCAGGGTTAACGGCTCACCGTGAACACGGAAGACTGCGCGCAGCTCTTCATAGGGTTCGCCTTCGAAATTACCGGTACCGTTGTAGGCTTGGTACTGAACATCCGATTGCGCGACACCCATGTCCAATTCGCCGGACTTGATGCCATTGATATTGGCAACAGACCCGCCAGTAGAAGGTGCATTACACTTAATATCGGCGTCTTCAAGACGATTAACCAAACGACAGATCGACTGACCTACGACGTAATAAACGCCGGTTTGGCCACCGGTGCCGATGGTGATGAATTGCTCGTCATCCTGTGCCATCGCCGGCGAGGCGAAAGCAGCGGCGGCAAGTAGCGCACCGGAGAAAGCAGCGGTAGAAAACGTATGGCGTTTCATGAACACACCTCTTTATATTGATGTTATGAGTACTGCGCGCCTTGGGCTCGCCTAGCGAATGGTTCCCTTAGGCGATCGTGCTCCAAAACGTATTTCAAGACATTCTTTTTCTAGGACAAACTGTTACAAGCAATCTGCTAACTGCCTGCTAATACTACTTTAGCGAAAAACTAAGCCGTTAGCGAAAAAAAGCGTGCTTGACGACATGCCGCAGTATCTTTCGCTATTTAAAACGCATTTGGGCTTGGACGATAGTAGTTTAGTGGCTGGTAACGTTTAGTAAGCGTTAATCCCTATACCGTTTTGGCATAGGGAATAAGGATAGACGCTGATGGCTAGACATAAGCAATCCCTTATGATTCTTTTTTTCTCAGCCTGAATCACACGTTATAGCCCAGCACCGTCGGCAGCCACAGCGCGATGGCAGGGAAAAGCGCCACCAGCGCTAACGCGCAGCCCATGGCCACCACAAACAGCAACGCCCAGCCCAGCGTTTGCTCCAGGCGAATTTTTGCCACCTCGGTCGTCACCATCAAGTTGACCGCTACCGGCGGGGTAAATTGGCCAATGGCGATGTTCATGGCCAAGAGAATGCCAAACCACACCGGGTTCCATTCAAAGTGCTGCATCACGGGAATCAGGATCGGCATCATAATCAGGTAAATCGAGATAGCGTCCAGCAGCATTCCGGCCACCAGCACCGCGAGCATGACCAGAATAAGCAGCACTACCCCGTTGTCGGTTAGGCTGATGATCCACTCCGCCAAGTGGCGGAAGGTGCCCAGCATGGTACCCGCCCAGGCAAAAATTCCGGCAAGCGCAATAATCAGCATTACCACCCCGGAGATAATCGCCGCCTCACCCAGCAACTCCCACAGATCGCGCAGCGACAGTTCGCGGGTAAGAAACAGGCCGACTATCGCCCCGTAGGCCACCGCCACCACGGCTGCTTCGGTAGGAGTAAACAGGCCTGAGCGCAAGCCACCCAAGATCAGCACGGGCGCAAACAGCGCCGGTATCGCCTGCTTAAAAGTGGTGAGCACGCTGAGCTGTTCGGCGCCTTCCACCGGGGTGCCACCTTCCCAACCATAACGTTTGGAGACGATCATGGCTGGCACCAATAGTGCGATGCCTGCCAATATGCCGGGGAACAGCCCTGCCGCAAACAAGGCACGCAAATCGACCCCCGGCACCACGATAGAGTAAAGAATCAGCGCCACGGAGGGTGGAATCAAAATAGCGGTCGATGCCGAGGCGGCAATCAAGGTAGCGGAAAACGGCTTGGGGTAGCCCGCTTTGGTCATACTGGGCAGCATCACCATTGCCACGGCTGCCGCATCGGCAGGGCCAGAGCCACTCATGCCGCCCATGATCATACATACCAGTACCGCAACCAGCGCCAAGCCGCCATGGCGAGGGCCAATCAGCGCCTGGGCAAAACGCACCAAGCGCAGCGCCACGCCGGAGCGTTCAAAAATAAGCCCGGTCAAAATAAACAGCGGAATGGCAATCAGCGGATATTTGGCAATGCTGTTATAGGTATTGGTGCCTAGGGTGGCCAGCATATCCGGCGATAACCCCAGCACGATACCGACCGCCCCGGAAAGCGCCAATGAAAACGCCACCGGCACGCCCGCAATCAGCAAGCCTGCAAAGGCCAGAATCATCCACACATCAGGGCTCATCGGTGAGCCTCCCCGTCAAACGGTCAGCGGTCTGCTGGAACAAGCGCCATAACATGGCCGCGGAAAGCACGGGCAACCAAACCAAATACCACCACTGCGGCAACCCCAGCCCAGGCGAAAGCGACTCCCACTGATACTCCTGCCAAGCCAACTTGCCGCCATACCAAGTGATCAAACCCAGCACAATGGCACCGCACAGCGCTTGAAAAACAATCAGCGCACGGCGGTACTTGGGCGGCAGTGCACGCTCCAAAAAACCGATGCGAATATGCCGGTTGCGCCGCAGCGCCACCGAGGCCCCGGCAAACGTCAGCACCACCAACAAAAACACCGAAAACTCCTCCGTAAACGAAAAAGAGCCACCGGTCAGATAGCGGGTAATGACATTACCCAGGCTGATCAATGAGATAATGATTAACGCCAGCGCGCCCAGCCAGCGCTCGGGGCGTGCATCAGGAAAGCCTTTCATGGCAGCCTCACAGCAAAAAACTCCCAGCCTTGCGGGCCGGGAGTTAGAACATCATAGTTAATTAACGTGCGTCGATAGCCGTTTGTGCGGCGTCGACCACCTCTTCACCAATACGCGGCGCCCATTTCTCATAAACGGACTGTGTCGCATCGACAAACGCTTGGTACTGCTCATCAGAAAGCTCGGTCACCGTCACACCGCGCTCTTGAATCGCCGCTAACCGCTCGCTCTCCTCTTCACGGGTCATGGCGATTTCCCACTCGCCGGCTTCCTGAGCCGTTTCACGCAGCATGGTTTGCTGCGCTTCATCGAGTGACTGCCATACCTGCTGGTTAACGGCGAAAATCAGCGGATCATTCATGTAGTTCCAAAGCGTCAAATGCGCCTGACCGACCTGATCAATACGCGCCACGTCAAACACCGACAGCGGATTCTCCTGGCCGTCTACCGCGCCGGTCGTCAACGCTGGCTGAGCGTCGGTCCAGCTCATTTGCGTCGGGTCAGCACCGAGTGCTGAGAAGGTATCCTGGAACAGCGGCGAGCCAACAACGCGAATTTTCAGGCCATCCAGATCGTCTGGCTGGCTAATCGGCCCACGCGAATTGGAAACCTGACGGAAACCGTTTTCACCCCAGGCTAGCGGGATAACGCCGCGAGACTCAATTGCTTCAAAGACCAACTCCCCTGCTTCCCCACCGGTGACCGCATCCACGGCAGCCTCATCGGGAATGAAGAACGGCAACGAGAAAAGATTCAATTCCGGCACCTGGGGCGACCAGTTGATGGTCGAGCCCACCGCGGCATCGATCAAACCGGAACGCATGGCGGAAAATTCACGGGTTTGGTCGCCAGAAACAAGCTGAGAGTTGGGGTAAACGCGCAGCGTCAACTCACCCCCGCTGCGTTCTTCCACCAGTTCGGCCCACTTCTCTGCCGCTTGCCCCCAAGGGAAAGCGTCGGACAAAACAGTGGACACGGAGAGTTCACGAGCTTGTGCAGACAGAGAAGCGGAAAGCAGAGCCGCACCGGCCAAGCCGGCAGTGAAACGAGCCATTGAGCGTGTCAGCGTCATGGTAGATCCTTTTTTATCGATTTTTATGGTGACGTTATTCGGAGGTCTATCACTGTATCGCCTAAATAACGGTGCCGTATTGCGTGCATGTTGGCGATAAGCACTCCATTGTAGGTATTCTTGAGGGGAAGGAAAGCCATTCTATCGGCTATTAACGACCGACTTTCGGCGTGTATCACAGCGGTGCGACGCAACTACCACCGCCGCCGTCATAGAAACGTCACGTATCCGTGTGGGCCAATCGGTTAGACTAAAACAGTTACCAATCAAGGAGTTTCCCATGCAGATGCTGGCGCTTTACAGTATCAAGGGCGGCGTGGGTAAGACCGCCTCCGCCGTCAATCTCGCCGCCGAAGCGGCACGCGACGGCAAGCGAGTGTTGCTATGGGATATCGACCCCCAGGCAGCTACCACCTTCTACCTGCGCAGCAAACCCAAAGTGCGTGGCGGTGGTGTCGACAAACTGGTCAAGGGCAAGGCGGACCTTGATCGGGCGATCCGCGAGACGGACATTGAGGGGCTCGACCTGCTGCCTGCGGCGCTGGGCTCGCGCGATTTGGAAGCCTCGATGGAAACTCGCAAGCCTAGCCGACTGCGCAAAATCCTCAAGCCGGTGATGGCCAGTTACGACCTGGTGATACTCGACTGCCCGCCAAGCCTGTCGGCGCTCGCCGAGCAAATCTTCTCCAGTGTCGATGCCCTGCTGGTGCCGGTAGTGCCAACGACCCTATCGCTGCGCACACTCGAGCAACTGGACACTCACCTGGACGCAGTCGAACAGGCCTGCCCGATCTGGCCATTTATCACCCTGGCCGACCGCCGCAAGACGCTGCACCGTCAGGTGATCGATAGCCTTAGCGAACGCTGGCCGAGACGCTTGTCCACAACCGTGCCCAATGCCAGTGCAATCGAGCGCATGGGACTCGAACGCGCACCGGTCGGGCAATTCGCGCGCAGTACTCCGGGCGGCCGCGCCTACGCTGAACTCTGGCGAGAGATCGCACAGCGTCTGCAGTGATCTGGATTTTCCGCCTGGGAGTGGCGATTAAGACCGCATTGACCCAGGCTTGCCCTAAAAGTAGCCCAGCGGCCAGTGAACGGCGGCTGGGTTCTATACTCACACGTTTTATTTTTGCCGACAGCCAAGCTGGTACAATGACCCTCGTTTTCATGTAGCAACGACCATCAACGAACGGACATCAACGTGCCCCTACGTGACCTACTGCTCGGCCTGTTTGTTATCGCCATTTGGGCGTTAAATATCATTGTCATCAAGGTCGGCGTGGTGGAGTTGCCGCCGCTGTTGATGACCACGCTTCGCTTTATGCTGGTGGCGCTTCTGCTCGTGCCTTTCTATCCGGTGGCACGGGTACAACTGCCGTTTTTGCTGCTGCTCTCTTTCACTTTTGGCAGCCTGCACTTCGCCCTGCTGTTCATTGGGTTAGCGCAAGCAGAAGCGGGGACAGGGGCGCTGTTGGTACAAATGGGCACACCCTTCGCCACGCTGCTGGCCGTGGTGTTTTTGAAAGAGCGGCTGGGGCCCAAGCGGATTGCCGGGTTGTTGCTTTCCTTTGCAGGCGTGGTCGTGCTCGCGGGGGGCCCCACGCTGCCTTCGCCGTTACCGTTAAGCATCTTACTGATGAGTGCTTTCGCTTGGGCGGTATCACAGCTGTTGATCAAGCGCGGCCCACCCATCGCACCGCTAGCACTGGCCGGCTGGGTGGCGCTGTTTGCAGTGCCACAGGTGGCGCTGGGCTCATGGCTGTTTGAAAGCGGTCAATGGCAGGCGATTCAGCAGGCAAGCTGGATAGGCTGGGGAGCGATGATTTACACCGCGGTCATGTCGTCGATTGTTGCTTACGGCATTTGGTACGCGCTATTGCGTCGCCATCCGGTTAACCGCGTGGTACCCATGACGCTACTGGTTCCGGTATTGGCGGTCGGCCTAGGCGCGCTCTTGATGGGCGACAGCCTAGGCTTTCATAAACTAATGGGCGGCGGTTTGGTGGTCGCAGGCATCGCTTTGATCGTAATTAATGTCAATCGTCGCCCTCGGCCCGCTTAATCTTCAGGCTGGCAAAAACCGGCTTCCTCTGGAATGGAGACACAGTCCCCCACCTTGATGCCGCGCTCGGCGAAGTAACCGCCGTTGACCTCCAGCGCTGAATGATACGCCGCCCCCGCTGGATAAGAGGGACATTCACTCGGTGATGCAGACTCACAGGGCTGCATGGTATTGATCGCTACGATCTGGCCATTGGCATCGATAAACGCAATATCGAGAGGAATCAAGGTGCGATACATCCAGAAGGCGTTATTGGCCGGTTGCTCGCGCTCAAAGCGAAACAGCATGCCGCTGGCTTCCGGCAGGTCCTCACGCCCCATTAAACCGCGCTGACGCTGAGAAGACGTTTCTGCCACCTCGACCTCTAAACGGTGCGGCCCGCCCTCGCTATGGATCGCCAACGCCAGGGTCTGCATCTCTTTCGTCTCTTCCTGGCCCCAGGCAACCGCGCTGAGTAACGACATTGGCAGCAGCGCCACCAGCGGTAACAGTAACGATGCTTTTAGCAGCGTGCGACGCGTGGGATCCATGCTTACTTCCTTTTATCATGCGCATCTGCGCGAACTCGGTGGCCTGGTAGCAAGTGAATGCCAGCTGCCAGCAGTGAAACGTTCACCACGGCACCGCGGGTTAACTGGTTACGCCGTACGGCATGGGTGGCGATATCGAAACGTAACATATCACCATGTTGGACGCGCAAGGAAACTGACGTAATGCCCCCAAGAACCACTAACTCTTCAACCGTGGCTGCCAATGGGTTTTCCCGCTCGCCTTGGGAAGGCCGGTCACGGCGATGAAGCACAATATCGGAAGGCGGCAAATACCAGGCCACGGTCTCGCCCAACGGTAGGTTCGCGAGCCCCTCGTCAACTTCTAAGATGCACGCCCCCCACTGCAGGCGCCGCTGCCCTTCTAACTCCACGACGGTGCCTTCAAACAGATTATGTCGATCCAGCAAGCGTGCCACTAGCGGTGTATCCGGGCGGCTGAACAGTACCTCCGGCGAAGCCTGCTGAAGGCTTACGCCGCTATGCAGTACACAGATTTGATCTGCCAGTGCCGTGGCTTCTTCCAGGTCATGCGTCACTAGCACGATAGGAATCTCGATTTGCTGGCGGAGCAGTGCCAGCTCGCGCTGCAAACGCCGCCGGGTGACTTGGTCCACCGCCGAAAACGGCTCATCGAGCAATAGCACTTTGGGGTCGCGGGCCAAGGCACGGGCAAGCGCCACTCGCTGGCGCTGCCCACCGGAAAGCGCGTTAGGGTAACGCTTGCCTAGCCCCTCTAGACGCACCTTGGCCAGCCACTGCTCGGCTAGCTCCCGGCGCTGGGGTTGTGGCAGATGGCGCAGTGGCAGTTGAATATTTTCTAACGCGGTTAGGTGGGGAAACAGCGCATAGTCTTGAAACACCATGCCAACTTGCCTGCGCTGGGGCGCAAGTGAATGCTTAAGTTCAGCATCAAACCAAACGTCACCAGCGCATTCCACACGCCCACTCTGGGGACGATAAAGTCCGGCAATGGTGCGCAGTAGCGTGGTTTTACCGCTACCCGATGGCCCAACCAGCGCCAGCAGTTCGCCGGGCTGGCAAACAAACTCAGCGGCCAGCGGAATCGGCCCCGTTTGGTGGACCGCCACGCCTAGTCCTTCGATGGGCCAGGTGATGCGCGAATCAGCCACGTACCCACCGCCTGCGCCCGGCCAGCCCATAAACGAGCCCCAAAGTGATAAACGACACCAACAGCAACAGCGCCGACATCTGCGCCGCGCCCTGTTCATCGAAGGCTTGAACGCGGTCATAAATGACAATGGCAAGGGTGCGAGTTTCGCCATCTATCGCCCCGCCCACCATCAAGATCACGCCAAATTCGCCCAGCGTATGGGCAAACGTTAGCGCTGCTGCGGACATAATCCCTGGCCAGACCAGCGGTAGCTCAATGCGCAGCAGTGTTTGCCAGGGGCTCAAGCCGCTGCACCAGGCCGCTTCGCGTAGGTTGTGAGGCACATGCTCAAAGGCTCGCTGAATAGGCTGCACGGCAAACGGCAGATTGGCGATTAGGGAGGCCAGCAATATCCCCGTGAACGTGAAGTTCAGCCCTCCGCCGGTCAGGTTTGCCCAAAATGACCCCACCGGGGCATCACGGCCAAAGCTCATCAATAGATAAAAGCCCAATACGGTCGGCGGTAACACCAGCGGCAACGCAACGAATGCCTCGCATAGGCCTTTACCGCGAAAACGCGCGTAGGCCAGGGCGCGGCCTAGCCAAATAGCGATGGGGATGAGGATAAGACAGGTAAAAGCCGCGAGACGTAACGAAACCGACAGCGCCGACCAATCCATTAAGAGCCATCCATTAAGAGTCATCCATTAAGAAGTACTCATCATTCGACGCTAAAGCCATCATTCGGCGTTAAAACCATTATTCGCTGTTAAAACCATAGTTACGCAAAATGGATTGCCCTTCGTCTTGCTGCAGCCATTGGTAAAAGGCAGTGGCGACCTCTCCCGCCTGATTGGTCAAGGCCATGCGTTGGCGCAAAGGCTCATGCCAGCCCTCAGGGATAAGTACGTACTCACTTCGCTCGTGTAAAGAAGGAGCCAGGGCCAGCGAGTAAGCCACTAGCCCACCCCGGGCATCGTCGGAAAGCGCAAACTGCGCTGCCTGGGAGACATTTTCGCCCAGCACGCGCAGTGGCTCGGTTGGCTCCCAAAGCCCAGCGTGCTCAAGCGCCTGCTGCGCTGCCACGCCATAGGGCGCGTGCTCAGGATTTGCCAGTGCGATTCGTTCAGCGGAATCGCTCTCGTGTGCTTCTAGGGCAGCTTCAACCCCAGCAAGTGGCGCATCGTCACTGGGTAAATCATCGCGCCCCGCTTGCTGCATCCACACTAACCGGCCGATGGCGTATATCACGCCCTCGCCCTGAGTGAGCCCCTCTTCATAAAGCGCCTGAACATAGCGCTCGTCAGCAGAGAGATAGAGCTCAAAGGGCGCGCCCTGGGCAATTTGGCGGCGGAAGTTGCCGGAGGAACCAAAGTTCAAACGCAGGTCGTGACCGGTTTCCTGCTGAAACTGCTCGGCGGCCTCGGTTAGCGCAAACTGAAGATCAGAAGCGGCGGCCACGATAGGCGCCGCCGCTATTGCGGGGGCGCTTGTTACTAGCAAGCAGGCGAGCAGCAGCCCATGCGCACATTTAGCTTTTAGCATGCTCGTCAGTAATCTCCATGACCTTCATGGTATTGGTGCCGCCGTGAGCATTCATGTGATCGCCGCGGGTCAGGATCACGTGATCACCGGCCTTGGAGATGCCGGTCTTCACCAGCAGCTCCAGAGCACGGTCGTTCAGCTCGGTAGCGCTCATTTCGGAGGTATCGAACGGCAGCGAAACCACACCGCGATAAAGTGCCATGCGGCGCTGGGCAATAGGATTATGCGCCAAGCCCACAATCGGAAGGCCGGAACGGATGCGCGACGCGATCAATGGCGTATAGCCTGATGAGGTCATGCAGGCAATCGCGGTAACGCCGGTCATGTGGTTGGCCGCGTACATGGCGGAAAGCGCGATGGTTTCGTCCGGACGGGTAAAGCCTTCATGAATTCGGTGGCCGGACTCCTGGGCGGATTTTTCTCGCTCGGCGCCCAAACAAACACGCGACATCGCTTCAACGGTTTCCAGCGGATAGTCGCCCGCGGCGGTTTCTGCCGAGAGCATAACTGCATCGCTGCCATCCAATACCGCGTTAGCGACGTCGAAGACTTCAGCGCGGGTGGGAAGCGGCGCTGAAATCATGCTCTCCATCATCTGCGTGGCAGTAATAACCGCCCGGTTAAGCGAACGCGCCCGCTTGATCATGCGTTTCTGCACGCCGACCAGCTTGGCATCGCCAATTTCTACGCCTAGATCACCGCGCGCCACCATGACCGCTTCAGACGCTTCGATGATGCCATCCAGGGTGGCGTCATCAGCGACCGCTTCGGCACGCTCAACTTTGGCCACCAGGCCAATTTCCTTGCCCGCTTCGCCCAGCAGACGGCGTGCTTCCAGCATGTCTTCCGCATGGCGGGGGAAGGATATGGCCAGATAGTCGACGCCAATTTCAACGGCGGTTTTGAGGTCTTCCTTATCTTTCTCAGTCAATGCCGGAGCAGAAAGACCGCCGCCCTGCTTATTGATGCCTTTATGGTTGGAAAGCTTGCCGCCAACAACGACGGTAGTATGTACCTGTTGACCATCAACACGGGCCACATCCAGCACCAAACGTCCGTCATCTAGCAGCAGGCGGTCACCGGGGGCCACGTCTTGCGACAAGGTTTTGTAGTCACAGCCTACTTGGTGAATATCGCCAGCATCGCCGTCGAGTTCCATATCGAGAATGAACGGCTGGCCCTCTTTAAGTACCACGGCGCCGTCTCTAAACCGCGCAATACGAATTTTGGGGCCTTGCAAGTCGCCCAAGGCCGCGACGCTGCGGCCCAGCTTGGCGGCAATCTCGCGTACTTCGGTTAAGCGGCGGCGATGATCATCGGCGGTTCCATGGGAGAAGTTTAAACGCACCACATCGACACCCGCCTGGAGCATGGCTTCCAGCACGCCTTCACGGTCGCTGGCAGGCCCAAGGGTGGCGACAATTTTGGTACGACGGATCGAGGAGAAGTGCAGTGCGTTCATTGTGTTCCAACCATGCGAATTAGCGTGTGTGACTGTTTGGAGTAACGTTATGTCGTCACCCTAGCTTATCAGTTTAACGCGTGCGATATGACAGCGGTGTAACACATCAGGCGCGGATCATTTCAACGTCACGGTGATCGCAAGCGGAAACTCATCGCAGTTGTTGCCTTCGCCGCCCCGATCTACCACCAAAAACTCCCCTTCGCGCTCCAGTACCGATTGAATGGCGTGCCAGGTACCGGCGTGATAGTTGACGCCTTGGCGGCCATCGGTAACAAAGGCACGCACATCACTGGGATCGATATGCTCTCCAGGCGGTGCGACCACGACAATAAAGCGCTCCTCATGCAGCGGCATAAACGCCTGACTGCCCTGGGGGTGACGCTCTAAAAACGTGAGCGCCAACGGCAGTGTAATCGGCTGGCTCACGAAGATATTAATCAGCGTGTGAGCGTTTTCGCCCTGGGTTTCTACCTTGGCCAGATCGTGATGGCGCTGAGTGCGCCCGGCATTAATGGGAAACGAGGCGGAGGTACGCGCATCCATCACATCGCCAAAAGGGGCGAAGGCATCAGCCGTTAACGGCTCGGCTTTTAGTTCTAGCATGGCAGCTCCTTAGCGAGATGAAAGTTTAAGAGAAGCATGACGATTAACATCTTTGTACAGCAGGTACCGGAACGGCCCTGGGCCAGCGGCGTAGCAGGCCTGGGGGCAGAAGGCGCGTAGCCACATGAAATCTCCCGCCTCTACCTCTACCCAATTTTGATTCAAGTGATAAACGGCTTTGCCTTCCAGCACGTAAAGGCCGTGTTCCATGACATGGGTTTCATCAAAGGGGATCACGCCGCCGGGCTGAAAGGTCACGATATTGACGTGCATATCGTGGCGGACATCGGCAGGGTCGACAAAGCGCGTGGTGGCCCAGCGCCCTTCGGTGCCCGGCATTTCGATGGGGGCAATGTCCTGCTCGTTGGTCACAAACGCCTTTGGCACCTCGAGCCCTTCGACAATCTCATACGCCTTGCGCACCCAGTGAAAACGCACCGGCGCGCTAGAATCGTTGCGCACTTGCCATGAACTGCCAGGGGGAATAAATGCATAGCCGCCGGGCCGCATAACGTGGCGCTCGCCTGACAAAGTAAGCGTTAACTCACCTTCCACAATAAACAGCACTCCTTCCGCCTGGGGGTCTGGCTCGGGTTTATCGCTGCCGCCCTGGGGCTGAACTTCCATAATGTATTGCGAGAAGGTTTCGGCAAACCCCGACAGCGGCCGCGCCAGCACCCACAGCCGCGTGCCTTCCCAAAACGGCAGATTGCTGGTGACGATATCGCGCATCACGCCTTTGGGAATCAGCGCGTACGCCTCAGTGAATACAGCACGGTCAGCGGTTATTTGGGTTTGTGGCGGGTGCCCGCCGGTGGGTGCGTAGTAGTTAGCTGGCATTTTTTAACCTATATAACGTAGTAAAAACAGACGACATATATCTTGTATACAAGATTAACGGAGCACAATAAAGTGATCTTTAGCCGTGCTTTCTGCCCGTTTATATACGGACACATTCACAGGCCTTGTGAAACACTCCTCCCAATAGTAACTTCTTTAGAAACTTTCGTTTCATAACTCCAAGATCATACGAGCATTTCCAAAACAGCAACCTCGATGCGGTATGACATCCGCTCACCGTTGCCCAGGTCAGCTACTTATAACAAACGCGAGGCACAAGCATGTCCCAACAAACGCCCTCTTCCCCAGAAAGCCGAGCGCCGAAAAAAAGCTGGTGCCGAATCCCGGATATTTACGTGGTGCTGTTCATCTTTATCGCCCTGGCAGCCATCGCAACGCATTTCGTGCCTGCCGGCCAGTTTGAGCGCATTCCAGGCCCAAGCGGGCGCACCACCATCGACCCCACGTCTTACGAACAGATTGCGTCGTCTCCGGTGGGACTTGTCGATTTCATGCTGGCGATTCCCAATGGCTTGATGAGCGCCGGTGAAGTCGTCTTTTTTACCTTTATGATCGGCGGTATGTTCATGGTGCTAAGGCGCACCGGCATCATTGAAATAGGTGTGGATAAGTTAACCCGCCGCTTTGCGCAAAAGAGCCTGCTGACCATTCCTGTACTGATGACCGTGTTTGCCCTCATCGCCACCGTAATTGGTACCCAGGAATTGGCGCTGGTCTATGTGCCGGTCATCCTGCCGTTAATGATTGCCTTGCGCTTTGACTCCGTTACCGCCGCGGCAGTGGCGCTTTGCGCGACCACGGTTGGGTTCACCACGGGCGTGCTCAATCCCATCAATACGGGGCTAGGCCAGCAACTCTCAGACCTGCCTCTCTATTCCGGTTATGGCCTGCGCATCATGGCGTTTGTGGTGATGTTAGCCGCGGCTATTTTCTTCGTGATGCGCTACGCCCGCAGTGTGCGCCAGACACCGGCGCTTAGCCTGATGAGCAGCGACGCCAGCGAGTCCGAAAAACGCTCGCTTTATCAGCATGCTGACAATAGCCCAGCCTTAATCGCCAGCGCTCGCCAGAAGCTCGCGGCCATCGCCACCTTCGCTTTCTTCGCGGTACTCGTTTACGGCGTACTGCAGCAAGGCTGGTTTATGATGGAAATGGCGGGCCTGTTTATCATCATGGGCATCGTAGTCGGCCTTATTGCGGGCCTCGATACCGACGAAATATGCGCAGGCTTCAACCAGGGTTTCCGCGACGTACTGGTCGGCGCCATGATCGCTGGCGTCGCGCGGGGCGTTGCCGTGATGCTGGAAGATGGCCAGATCATGGATACGCTGGTGTTTGGGCTTGGCAATCTCGTCGGTGGCTTACCCACCCTGCTCTCGGCAATTGGCATGTTCTTCGCTCAGCTAGGCTTTAACTTCATCGTCCCTTCAGGTAGCGGCCAGGCCCTGGTCACCATGCCACTGATGGCCCCGCTTTCTGACATTATCGGCGTGACACGTCAAACGTCGGTGCTGGCATTCCAGCTGGGCGACGGCATCGGCAACATCTTCTACCCGACCTCGGGCTACTTTATGGCGACCCTGGCGCTGGCGGGGGTGCCGTGGCAAAAGTGGGTCAAATTCTTCTTCCCACTTTTTTGCGTCTGGATCGTGATTGCCCTGGGCTTTCTTATTTTCGCCCAGGCAACGCAGTGGACCGGCTAGCAGTGAATCGACTAGGCTTTGTCTGAAAAGTCGGCGAGCGAAGGCCAGACAAGGCAAAAATCGGCGAAAAGACGGAGTTTACATAGTGTAAATGAGTATTTTGAGCCGATTTTTAACGCAGTATGGTCGAGCGCAGCCAGTTTTCAGAAAGAGCCTAGAGCACCGCTGAGATAAACTGCTTTAGCTCAGGCGTTTGTGGGTTGCTGAACAGTTCGCTGGGGGCGCCCTCTTCATGGATGCGCCCCTGGTGCATGAACACCACTCGGTCAGCCACGTCACGGGCAAAGCTCATCTCGTGGGTGACCAGAATCAGCGTCATGCCCTCGGCCGCTAAGGCTTCCAGTACGCGCAGCACTTCCCCGACCAGCTCGGGGTCAAGAGCGGATGTCACCTCATCGCACAGCATGACCTTGGGACGCATGGCCAGCGCCCTAGCGATGGCGACCCGCTGCTGCTGCCCACCGGAAAGCTGCGCCGGGTAGGCATCGTACTTGTCCGAGAGGCCGACTTTCTCAAGCACTTCGCGAGCAATTTTATCGACATCAGCCTTCTCTTCACCACGCACTACCAGCGGTGCCAAACAGACGTTTTCACCCACCGTTTTATGGGGAAACAGATTAAAGCTTTGGAACACCATGCCGACGTTTTCACTCAGCTCTTTGGGCGACATTGACGCCGCATCAAGCTGCTTATCGGCAATGGTGATCTGGCCGCTGTCATGTTTTTCCAGCTGATTCAGGCAGCGCAGCAGGGTACTTTTACCCGAGCCGCTGCGGCCAATAATCGCCACCACTTCGCCTTGCGCCACTGAAAGGTTAATACCTTTAAGCACTTCCAAGTCGCCAAAGGCTTTATGAACGTTATCAACGTAGACCAGCGTCATAGAGCTTTTTCTCCAGATAGCGCGCGTAGCAGGAAAGGGGGAAGCACAGCGCGAAGTAAAGCAGGGCCACAAGGGCAAAAATGGTGAAGGGTTCGAAGGTGGCGTTATTGAGCATGGTGCCCGCCTTGGTCAGCTCGACAAAGCCAATGATGGAGGCCAGCGCCGTGCCTTTGATGACCTGTACCGAGAAACCCACCGTGGGCGGAATCGAAAGCCGCAGCGCCTGGGGTAGAATCACATGGCGCATGGTCTGGAAGTAGTTCATGCCCAGCACCCGCGCCGCGTGCCACTGTCCTTTGGCGACCGCTTCTAAACAGCCGCGCCAGATGTCACATAAGAAAGCACTGGTGAACAGGGTCAGTGCGACGGAAGCTGCCAGCCAGGCAGAGATCGGATGCCACATGGCAGCAGCGCCAAAGAAGATCAAAAACAGCTGCATCAACAGCGGCGTGCCTTGAAACAGGTCAACATAAAGAGACGTTAAGCGCTGCAGCCAGCGATTGCTGGAGAGACGCATAAAGGTCAACAGCAGCCCCACCGTGGCACCGCCGACAAAGGCAATCAACGATAGAAGAATGGTCCAGCGGGTTGCCAGCAGCAGGTTGCGCAGAATGTCCCAGAAGGTGAACTCAATCATCGTTGTTCTCCTTGCTGATAAGCGAATACCCGCTTGCCCACCAGCATAAAGCTGCGCCGCAAACCAAAGGCGAGGAGCAAATAGACCAGCGTGATCAGCAGGTAGACTTCAAAGCTGCGAAAGTTACGCGACTGAATAAAGTTAGCGGCGTAGGTTAAATCGAATACCGAAATCTGCGACACCACCGCCGACCCCAGCATCACAATGATCGACTGACTGATCAGCGCGGGATAAACCCTGGCAAACGCGGGTACCAGCACAATGTGGCGGTAGCTCTGCAGGGTGGTCATCCCCAGCGCGCGCCCGGCTTCCAACTGACCTTTCGCCGTCGCGCTGATGCCGGCGCGTAAAATTTCCGCGCTGTAAGCGGCCAGGTTGAGCGTCATGGCAATAAACGCCGCGGTAATGGCATCAATTTTAATGCCGAGCCCCGGGAGCCCGAAGAAGATAAAGAACAGTTGCACTATGAAGGGCGTGTTGCGGGTGACTTCGACGTAGCCGCCCAGCCCCCAGCGAACCCATGGCTGCGCATTGACGCGTAAATACGCTACCGCCACTGCCAGCGACAATCCCGTCAAGGTGGTCACCACGGTCAAAACGACCGTGGTGGTAAGACCTTTTAGGAGCTCACTGACGTAGGGCAACAGGGTAAGGAAATCGAGTGTTGGCCCCATGGTGAGCCTCAGCTACCGAAGTTTTCAGGTAGATCCGCACTGAACCAACGCTGTGACAGCTCATTCAACGTGCCATCTTCCAAGCCTTGTGCAATCAGGCGGTTCACTTCTTCCATTAGCGCAGGCTCGTTTTTATTCATGCCCACGTAGCAAGGCGAATCTTTAAGCTGATACACCAGCGAAGGCGCTCGCTCGCTATTACGCTCAGCGATTTCAGCGGCGACCACGTTACCGGTAGCGACGTAATCGACCTGGCCGGAAAGAAACGCAGAAATGGTGGTGGCGTTGTCTTCAAAGCGCTGAACAGTGGTTGAATCCGGCGCAATTTCCGAAAGCTCCATATCTTCCACCGCACCTCGGGTGACCCCGATGGTTTTATCGGCCAAGCCTTCTGGGTCATCTACGCTTTCATCTTCATCGGCACTGAACACACCTAGGAAGAATGGCGCGTAGGCCTCAGAGAAGTCGATGGCCGCTTCACGTTCAGGATTTTTACCCAGGCTAGAAATTACCAGATCCGCCTGACCGGTCTGCAAATAGGGAATACGGTTAGCACTCGTGACCGCAATCAGCTCAAGCTCCACGCCCATTTCGTCAGCGAGATATTGGGCCATATCGATATCGTAGCCCTGGGGCTGCATGTCGGTGCCTACCGAGCCAAACGGTGGGAAATCTTGCGGCACCGCCACGCGGAGCGTGCCGCGCGATTCGATATCGTCAAGCGCATCCGCCTGAACACTGGCGCTAGTAGTAATAGCACCGAGAGCAACGGCGGCACTCAACCCTGTGGCTAAAACGCCGGACTGCAAGCGCTTAAAGCGGCGCGAAAAAGAGTGATTGAAGCGGTGGGATAACGATTTCATAAAGCTCTCCTGGCAGGTGCATGCTCTGCAAAATCTGGGTTTTGCTAGAGACGCATCGCTGAATAATTAGCAGTGGTGGTCTTGGCGGAAGCAAAGCGAATGAAAGCTTTGTTGCACGATTTCTAACAAAGAAACTTTCGTTTCACTTGACCAGCTAATAGCAACAGCGATACCAGAAGTGGCATACGTTTTTCAGAACAGCAGCTTAGAGAGCGCCCAGAACCAAAATACGGTAACTGACGCATTGAGAAGGGGGAATAAAAGGAGAGCGATGCAACGAGATGGTGCAACTTTCAGCGGCCAATACGCTGAGGTGCACCATGAAGAGACTCCAGCTACTGGGCGCCCCAATCGACGCTCATGGTCGGCGCTTCCAGCTCGCTAAGCTCGGCGTAAACATCGCTGATCGCACTGATTCGCTCGCGGCCAGAAGCCAATCGCCGATGCAGCACACCGTTGGCAATCAGGCAGATCAGGCTATTGGCGGCGGCGTAACTATCAAACGCCGAAAGGCTTTCCAGCGGCGTTTCAAAAAACCACGTGACTTGTGAGGCAACGTTGACCGCGGTGGGGTCAGCCAGTAAAGCCACCTTGGCGGGTGAGCGCTCAAGTGCATCGACCAGCGCGGCAAACGCTGCGGGGCGGCGGCGAAAGCCAAACAGCACCACCACGTCCTGCTCGGTGAGATCGACAATCTCTTCCGCTAACGACTGATTTGGGTGAGGCACCACCCGCACCTGGGTGCGCGCCTGAATCAACTGCTGGCGGAAATGCAGCGCTAGCGGGTAGCTGTTACGAAAGCCGATCACGACCACATGACGCGCGCTATCCAAATGCTCAACCAACGCCGCGAATTGATCCGCCGCGATGCCGTTTAAGCAGCGCTGCAGATTATCCTGCTCGCGCTGCAAATGGCGCTGAAACGGTGCACCGGCCTCTTCCTGCATGGCATTGGCGTCGATCACCAGCGGCACACCCAGGTTACGCAACTGGCGGGCGTGGTCTTTGACCGTGCGGTAACTCTCAAAACCCAGCCGCTTGAACAGGCGGCTGACCGTCGACTTGGATACTCCGGTCAAGCGCGCCAAATCGGCGGCGCTGTATACCGCGAGATCATCAAAGTGATCGAGAATAAAGCTCGCCACCCGCTGCTCTTGTGCGCTTAGCGCGTCAAACTGGGCAGTAATTCGCTGTCCGATATGCGGCGTCATAGCATCCTATTAAGCTGCTTTATTAACGAGTGGCAGGGTGGTGTTCCGCCCAGTGACGGGCGATATCGACCCGGCGAGCGACCCATACACGGTCGTGGGTTTCGATGTAATCCAAAAAGCGCTGCAGCGCGCGAAAACGTCCCGGGCGCCCCAACAAGCGACAGTGCATACCTATTGAGAGCATTTTGGGCGCCTCCTCCCCTTCTGCGTAAAGCACATCGAAGGCATCGCGCAGATAAGTAAAGAAGTGATCCGCAGTGTTAAAACCTTGCGGCGCGGCGAAGCGCATATCGTTGCTGTCTAGGGTGTAGGGCACAATCAGGTGGTTGTGGTCACTGCCCTGACTATCGGTCACCTGCGTCCAAAAAGGCAAGTCGTCGCCGTAGTAGTCGCTATCGTAAAGGAAACCGCCTTCGTCTAGCACCAGCCGTCGGGTATTGGGGCTATCGCGGCCGGTGTACCAGCCTTGGGGCTTCTCGCCGTAAAGGCGCTGAAAAATCTCCATCGCCTGCTGCAGATGCTCCCGCTCAACGTGTTCGGGCACTTCCTGATAGTGAATCCAGCGATAGCCGTGGCAGGCAATCTCATGGCCTAGCTCTTTAAAGGCCATAGCCACCTCTGGATTGCGCTCCAGCGCCATGGCCACGCCAAACACCGTGAGCGGTAGATCGCGTTTTTCAAACTCGCGCAAAATGCGCCACACCCCGGCGCGGGAGCCATATTCGTAGATCGACTCCATGCTCAAATGGCGGTCTGGATAGGCCGGCGCACCGATAATCTCAGAGAGAAACTGCTCGGAGCCTGCATCGCCGTGCAGCACGCTATTTTCGCCGCCCTCTTCGTAATTAAGCACGAACTGCACGGCAATTTTAGCGTTATTGGGCCAATTGGCATGAGGCGGGTTGCGCCCGTAACCGATCAAATCACGGGGGTAATGCACCTTGGATGAGGACGACATCGTTATCTCCTTCGGTCATATTTCTGGCCAGCAAGAGCTAGCTCTACTGCCGTGAGCGCAGCACCCAAGCGGCAACAAATTATTTGTATACAAAATAGCGACATTACTAGCGTACCGCAACGCGGCTTAGCGCTAATCCTCTGACACCAAAAGCCTTTCTTATCGCAATACGCCTTAAGCCCTTGAATCCTGAACAATTGGTCAAACTTTTAGGCTATCACTTTCGTCGTGTATTCGCGGCTAGACCCTTGCGTCTGGCTAGAAACCGCCCTATTTTTGTATACAAGAAAAGTTATATTGTTTACATGCGGATTATTTAACGTGCATATACGAATTATTAACCCCAACACCACGGCCTCGATGACCGCTGCTATTCACCAGGCAGCGCAGCAGCATGCAGGCCCTGGCATCTCGGTGAGCGCTTCGCAGCCTGACGCAGGACCGGTTTCCATCGAGAGCCATTTTGACGAAGTGGTCAGTGCGGTGGGCGTAGCCGAGGAAGTGATAAAAGGCGAGCGCGAAGGCGGTATCGATGCTTACGTGGTGGCCTGCTTTGGCGACCCCGGCTTGCTTGCCGCACGAGAACTGACCCGCGCACCGGTCATTGGCATCGCTGAAGCGGCCTTTCATCTTGCTACGCTTGTCAGCACGCGCTTTTCTATCGTCACGACCTTAGGCCGCACCGGCATTATCGCCGAACACCTGCTTCAGCAGTACGGCTTTAGCCACCACTGCCGCCGCATCCGCGCTGCTGAAATCCCGGTGCTGGATCTGGAGCATCACCCTGACGCGGCGTTTACGCGCATTGTTGAAGAGTGCTGCCGTGCGCGGGATGAAGATGGCATTGGCGCTATCGTTTTAGGCTGCGGCGGCATGGCTAATTTGACCCAGCAAATTAGCCGCGAAGTGGGCCTGCCGGTCGTCGAAGGCGTTACCGCCGCGCTGAAACTAGCGGAGTCACTGGTCAGTTTAGGGCTGCATACCAGTAAACATGGCGACCTTGCCTACCCACGCCCCAAAGCCTTTACCGGTAAGTTTTCTGAACTTTCCAATCTGGATTTACCGCATAAGTCATAACAGCTAAAAACATAAAAACGATTAAAAAGCATTTAATAACAATAGATTAAACAGAATTTTGAAAACTATATTTTAAAAACCAGTACGTCCATTAGCACGCCACGCCGCAAGCGTTGCTCGGGTAACCAACGTACCCGAGCTACCAATAAAACCGATAATCTTGCGAGGACGACATCATGAGCGCTTCACCCTCGGCTCTTGCGTCCTGGGTTCATAGAATAAGCGCAGCACTTTGGACCACAAGGTAGAGGCAGGAGGGTCAGCGCCGGTACCCTCTCTGCCTTACCTACCAAAGTGAAGCAGAGCATGGGATAC